>ERZ869921.168-NODE-168-length-41450-cov-25.306076_pt1 | contig 41450 bp, 60 predicted proteins | sample MGYA00579310_ERZ869921 | MGnify/ENA primary metagenome ERZ869921 (study PRJEB32216, sample SAMN09231816) | wastewater metagenome | place: USA: Maryland | collected 2016-06-21 | study: EMG produced TPA metagenomics assembly of the PRJNA472060 data set (Reclaimed... | reverse complement strand
GACGCTCTTCCGATCTGTCTCGGGCATGCGGCCCCAGAGATCCGACCCCCCCCTCCCCCGGTCGCGGCTGCACGCTACGCTCGGCCGCGCCGGCCGAACCCGCCGTCCTCGGTCGCGGTCTTGGCCGCGTGGCACGGTTGGCACAGCGCCTGCAGATTCGTCTCGTCGTACTTCCGCTCGGGCGCTATCCGCAGCGGCACGATGTGGTCGATGTCTCTCGACAGCGTGATGCGTCCTGCAGCCTTGCAGGCCACGCACAGCGGGTGCCGACCGAGGTACGCCTCACGAAAGCGACGCCACGCACCGTTGTAGCCGCGACTCGCGGCCGTCCCGCGTCGAGCGTCGAGCTCGGCCTGTGCCACGCCCTGATGTCGCGCGCACTTCGCTCCACGTGGAACAGCGAGCGCGCCGCACCCCGGATGGGTGCACGGTCGCTGAGCGGCACTGGGCACGATCAGCAATCCCGAACAGGTTCGAGCGATTCGGCACGGGAGGAGGACCGCACGCTGGCTCGCTCGGGGCCTGGGGGCCTCGCAACTCTCTCGGGGGCAGGCGACCCCAGATTGCCGGATTCTGCACGGAAGTGAACACATTGCAGAATGCTTTCGCTGCGTGGCGTGTTCACGCCCCAGTAGGCGACCGTGCGGATCGCGAGCTCGATGTTCCTGCTCACGGTGGCCGGTGCGACCTTGTGCTGCCGGGCGATGAACCGGTAGCTGAACTCTCCGCCGAAGTGCAGCTTCGCGTGGATCCGCGCGACGGCGTGCAGGCTGTTCACGGCGTCGTCGACCCAGCTGCAGTGCGTCTCGGAGATCGGCGCCTGGTAGTGGTCGGACGTGCGGCCCGCCAGCTGCATGTCCGCGAGCACGCTGCGGCCGTAGCCGAGCGCGCCGCTCGTGCGCTGCACCAGCCAGCGGCCCCAGAGCTCGAGGTCGTGGCGCGCACGCTCGATCCGCTTGTCGTGCTCGCGGTCAGGATCGACCGTTGCCCGTCTGACCGTCATCGCGTTCTCCGATCCTCGGCCACCAGGTGCCGATCTCGTTGCCGTTCTCGCGGGCCCAGAAGCACCTGCGGCCGCGCATCCCTTCGCGGATCACCCCGTCGATCTGGTCGCGGCCGAAAGCGGCCCGAAGGTCGTCGACCCACTCGGTGACCTGCGGCATCCGATCCCGCATCGACCCGCTCACCGTGCACGCCCGCGTTCGCCGAACTCGAAACGCGCGGCACGCGCGGCCGCGCACGCGTCGAAGTCGGCATCGGACGGGTCGTCGTCGAGCAGCAGCCCCGGCCGCCCCCACTTGCCAACCGTGTACTGGTGGATCGAACCCATGCCCTCCTGCAGCTCGCCGCGCTCGTCGATTCCGTGCAGCCCCTGCGCGAGCCGCTGGGCGTCAGGCAGGCCGATCCCGAAGAACACCCAGACGCCCGTACCCTGCTGCAGATGCCACGCCTTCATCAGCTCATCGGCCGTCGGCATCGTGGGCTTGATTTCGAGGAAGCACACCGCCTCGCCTACGCGCCCGCCCTCTGCCGCATGAGGACGACGGAGGACGAAGTCAGGCAGGTAGCCGGCTCCATTCGGCAGCACGAACCCCTCTGGTTCGTACTCCCACGGCCATCCCAGCGCGTCGAGACACACCGCCCAACGGGCCTCGAGGCGGCTTCGGAACCGGTATCCCTGATAGACGGTCTCGATCGGCTTCATCGTTGCCCTCTCAGATCGGACTGCAAACCCATACCTTCAGGGTATGGAGACTTAGGTATGGAGCCTGAAACCCGCATGGATGCTCGTTCTTCCATACCTTCCACACCTTCCATACCGAAAAAGATGGGTGTGCGCGTGCGCGCGCGCTCGCGCGGGTACGTGCACGCGCGCCCTCGCGCGGAGGCGCGAACGAGGTATGGAAGGTGTGGAAGGTATGGAACATCACTGAAGAATCAATGACTTGCGCATCCATACCTAAGCCGCCACACCTGCGAGGTATGGAGTCAGATCGGCAGCGGCTCATGGCCTTCTCCCGATGACTGCTGCGCGTGCGTGAGCCCGGACGACGCCGCCTTTCTGGTGGGCGGCCTGTACCAGAAACGGACCGTGCCGTTCCTTCGCTCGACGCGCGTGCAGCCCAGCGCCTTCAGTGCGTTCCCTACCCGCGTCTGCACGTCGCGGGTGAGCTTGCTGTAGTCCATCTGCAGGCCGTCGCGCACCGCCTCGGCCATGCTGAAGTCGGAGGTGCGCGAGTAGACCCAATCGTGCAGCGCATCGACGTAGCCCTCGGACTGCTGCCGGGCGAGCTGCTCCGGGTCGAACAGCTCGCGCTGCTGGTCGCGATCCGGGTAGCACGGCGAGCCCTTGCGGTACTCGACGAGCGCCTCGGCAAACAGCTGGTCGCGCTGCGCGGCGAGCGCTTGCAGATCGACGTCGGTGACCTCGATCGGCCAGAAGCGACGCCCCCCGGTCGGATCCTTGTTCCACTCCCACGAGTTCGTCGTGCCGGCGAATACCACCTGGCGCGGCAGGCGCACCTCGCGCCGACCGTAGACCGGCCGGAACTCGTCGACCTGCCGCGAGAGGAACGACTTTTGCTTCGACGCCTCCGCGCGAGTCAGCGAGTCCATCTCCGCGATCTCGTAGAGCCACGCGCCTTGCAGCGCGGTCATCGCGTCCTTGTTCTGCAGGTCCAGGTCGGTGTCCTTGAACCAGTCGCCGCCCAGCACCCGCAGCGCGCTGGACTTGAACATGCCCTGCCGGCCTTCGAGCACCAGGCAGTAGTCGAACTTGCAGCCCGGTTCCATCACGCGCTTGACCATGCCGATAAGGAAGAACCGCGCGACAAGCCGCGTGTAGTCGTTGCTGGCCGCCCCGAGCAGGTCCGTCAGCCAGTAGCCCAGCCGCGAGGTTCCGTCCCAGCTCAGCGTCTCAAGGTACTGGCGAACCGGATGGAATGCGTTCTCGCGCGCGATCACCTCGATCGTCTCGGCGACGAGCGCAGAACTCGGCGTGAACGCCTCAGTGCGAGCGAGCCACATCGCGGTCAGCGAGTCATCGTGACCTTCCCACTCGCCGCCGGTCGACGCTGACGCATAGGGCGGTGGCTTGAGCTTCACGGTGCGCTGGGCGAACTCGTCGAATGCAATCACGCCGTGCCACCCCGGCGCGCGCGAGATGAGCGAGTGGATGTTCGCGGTGCACTGCGCGAGCTCGCCGCGCTTGACCACGAGCCCCCAATCGACCGTCGAATCGTCGGACGGCCCTGTAGCCGCCACCTCCCCCTGCGCCGGCGCAGCCGACGTCGGTGCGAGCGCCTGCAGCGACCCTCGCTGGCGCAGGTGCTGCGCCATGTAGTCGCGCACCCGCTCGCGCGTCCACCCCTCCGCGATCGCGTCGGCGACGTCCCACCCGTCCGCGACATCGCCAAGCGGGGCCAGGTCGACGATCCGTACCTCGCAGCCGTGCTCCACCAGCTTCTCGGCGATCTTCTCCATCGCCGCGATGCCGGGCTGCTTGTGCGCCGGCAGGATCTCGCCGGTCCGCTTGTCGACCTTCCGATCGGCGTCCGGCCACAACAGCACGCGGCGGCCGGCCAGCGGGGAGAAGTCGGCCATCGAGACGGCGTTCGCGCCACCGGGCCAGGTCAGGACCGGCATGCTGCCCGTCAGCAACCCGTCGAGCGCGTCGGCGCACTTCTCTCCCTCCACCAGCACCACCGCGCGATCGGCAGCGGCCGCAGCCAGCCGCGGCAGTCCGTAGAGCGGCCGCGGTTTCGGGAAGGCGACCGGGTGCCACTTGCGCTCGCCCGCCGCGTTCTGGCACCAGGTCAGCGGCCGGATCTCCTTGTCGCCCGTCGACGTGTTGAAGCGGCTGATGACGCCGATCAATGCACCGTCGAGGGTGCGGTACTCCCACGTCGCGACTGGCGGCTCGGTGCGGTAGCGATGCGAAAGGGACCGTTCGTACGGCGGCGCGTCGTCGGGCACGGGAACGATCGGCTGCCACTCGGACTTCGACTTCGGCTGCGGCGGCGGGGGACTCACGGTCGCCGAGAACGCAGTGCTGCCATCGTCCCGCACCAGGCCGAGCTCGCGCGCAGCGGCCAGCATCTGCAGCCCGCGCGACTTCGCGTAGAGCGACAGCAGGTCGCCCCCACCCTCGTCGCCGGCGAAATCCTTCCAGACGCCGGTGCGCAGGTTGATCGAGAGCGACTTGCCGGCCTCGCCGGCGAGACTGCCGACCTGCCACTCGTGGCCGGCGCGCCGTCCGTTCGGGAACCACTGCTCGACCCACCACTCGGAGCGACCCAGTAGTTCGCGCCCGAGGGACGCGAAGTCGATGGTTCCGCGGCTGGCCGCCGCCCTTCCCTTCGGCGCCATCCGTGGTCAGCTGCTTCGCAGCCAGTCGTCGCTGAAGATCGCGCTGCCACGCGCCTGCATCGACGTCGACGCCGGCCCGTAGACCGCGACCGGACGCTTCGCGTGCTCGACACGCACTCGATCGACGGTCGCGACTTGGCCGGACTGCTGCAGACGATGCAGCTGCAGTGACGCGTCGCCGATGGACATCTGCAGCCCGTGCGCCACCTCGCGCGCGGTCGCGCGGCGCCGCTCGGCCAGCCAGCCCACGACGAGCGCCTGCTTGACCGGCGGCCGGGCCATCAGAACGGCGCCCCCATCGCATCGGCCAGCCCGGTGCGCCAGCGCGGCCGCGGCGCCCGCACCAGGTCGGCGAGCGCAATCACCTTGACCTCGGCGACCGGCCACTGCGCGTCGGCCACCAGGCGCACGGCAGCGCCGTCGATCGAGACGGCCTGCACGACCCCGACGCGCCCTTCGTGCGGTCCGCGGGTGACCCGCACGCGCTGCCCGCTTCGCATCACGCGCTCCGACAAGCAGCCGTAGGTGCTCGGCTGTTTCGGCGTGACAAAGCGGTCAGGCACGGCGGGCCTCGACCACCTGGGGCTTGCCGAACAGGCGCTCATGCCGCTCCATCGCGGCGGTCGCTCGGGCGAGCGCCTCGGCGACCTCGCGGTTCGACTTCGCCAGCTCGGTCTCCGGGTCGAGTGGAGCCGGATCGGTGTAGCCGCACTCGCGGGCGAGGTACAGCATCACGGCGTGGCAGTCGCGCCCGCGCGCCATCCGCATCACCAGCAGCACCTGCTCGGGCGAGAGCTTCTCCGGGCGGTGGTCGTTCAGGCAGTCCTGCAGGAGCCGCCCGGCGGCCTCCGGGGCCTTCTCGGGCCAGAGCTGGGCACCGACCACCTTCGAGCCCCCGCAGGCCCGCACGGCCTCGCGCAGCGCGTCCGCGAGGGACTCGCAGAACAGCGACGGCTGGCCGGTCACCGACGGCCTCCGAGAACGTCGTAACGCGTCGGAAGGTCGGCGGCGGGCAAGCGCGAGACGATGCGGGGCATGGAGACCTCGACGATCAGCGATTGACGGATGACGACAGCGACCGCATCAGGCCGCCCGCGCGGCATCGGCCGGGGTTCGCAGCACGCCCCACTCGACGTCCGGACGCAGGTCCTCGCATCGCACCGCGCCGTCGGTCGCACGCTCGATCGCCGGGCAGCGATCGGCCGGCACCTGCCGACGACCGTTGGCCCACAGGTAGATCAGCACCGCACTCTTGGGATCCCTGATGCCGAGCGTCGCCGCAAGGGTAGAAGCGCGGCCGGGCTCGGCCTTGATCCATTCGGACAGCGTCATGATGCGGCAGTCTAGCGTCGCGCTAGGTTTCGTGTCAATCCGCCCTAGCGTTCTGCATGTACCACCGGATCTAGCATGCCGCTATACGTCCCGGATGGACGTCAAGGCGCTGAGAATCATCAATCTGGGGCGGCTCGAGCGCGAGTTCGGCGGCCTGCAGGCGGTCGCGAACCTGGTCGGCACCAGCTACGACACGCTGTGGCAGACGAAGGCCGGGATCCGACTGCCGAGCGGAAAGACCCGCGGCATCGGCGACGAAATGGCGCGCCGGCTCGAGACCGCGTGCAACAAGCCTCTCGGCTGGATGGACTGGGACCACGACACCCCGCAGGGTCTCTCACCGACCGCACTCGCGATCGCGAAGATGTACGACAGCCTCCCCCCGGACGAGCAGGTTCGACAGCGGAAGATCTGGGAGGCCGCGACCGGGCATGCTATCCAGGACGACGAGGTCGAGGCGAAGATGCCGGTGACCAAGCGCCCCGCTCGAACGCGAAAGGACGACTGAAATGGCCGAACTCGGCGGCACTGCGATCCTGATCCTGACGATCGCCGCGCTGGTGCTGATCGTCGCCTGGATCATCCTGCCGTTCGCGCTGATCGGGTCGAAGCCGCTGCTCAGGCAGATCCGCGACGAGCTGCGCGAGATCAAGGCGATCGCACTCGAGGCGAACAAGCGTGCGCGCGACGCGGAGATGCGGGCCGAGCAGGCTCAGCGCGCCGCCGAGCGGGCCTGATGCACCGAGCTTTGCGCCTTGCGGCGCTCGCCGCCGCGCTGTTCGCGCTCGCCGGCTGCGAGGCGACACCGCAGGAACGGCGCAGCGATCGACCTGACGCTGCGTACTTCAGCGCACGCCCGGCGCGCGCCGTTGCCGCGTGCATCGCGGAACGATGGGAGCCGCAGCTGCGCCAGCGCAACTTCGATGCCCCCGACTTCAGGCCGATCCAGAACGGATGGACGGTCGTGCTCTACGCGCGGTCGCAGGGAATGATCGGTAGCTTCGTGGACGTGAAGGACACGCCAGGCGGGTCCTCGTCCGCCGTATTCCTGTCCCGACTCGACGGCGTCGTGATCGACCTCCGCATGATCGCCGCTGCGTGCCAGTAGACGCCTCGATCGCCGCCGCGCCGCCGATCAGCGTGCAGCGCCCCTAGCACCACGCTAGACACCGACATAGCGTCGCGCTAGACTGTCTCCGTGCCCCGCTTCACCGGGGCCGACGGAGGCGCGATGCACATCACCCCCCGCAGCGAGTCCCGCTACCGCTGCTACCTGAATCGCTCGCACGCGATCGCCGAGACCGGCGAGCGCGAGTCCGTGCAGCTGAAGGCGCCGAGCGCCGCCGCGGCCGCGCACCTGGCGGCGGCCGTCACCGGCGCGATCTCGGTCGTCGAGGTCGAGCGGCTGGAGGACGCGTCGTGAGCAAGCCGATCCCGCACTACCAGCAGGTCGGCTCACGGCATCCGATCACCGGCCAGCGTCGCGAGTGGCGGAAGGGCGAGCCTGTGATGCACGCGAAAGGCTCGCGCCTGAACCCGCGCCGCGAAGTCCTGGTTCCCTTCAAGCGATCGCACCGTCTCATGACGATCAACGACGCGCGCGGCTGGCTCGGCTGGCCCGACGAGCGACTGGCGAAGTTGCGAGGTCCGCGGTGATGGATCGCGACGAGCTGAACGAGTTCGCCGACGCGGAGATGGAGGATCCGTTCGATCCTCCGCGCCGGCGTCAGCGCACCCCCGCCTTCACCCTCGTCCACCAGCTGCTGACGCGCGACGAGATCCTCGACATGGTCCCGCGCCCGGCCGCGATCGTGCGCGACGTCTGGCTGCAGGTTCTGGTGCGCCAGGTCGAGGCCGAGACGCTGCGCCGCGCCGCGCGCCTGGCCCGCGAGCTCGAGGTCCTGCTGCCGCACTCGGGGATCGTGCGCGAGGCGGTCGCCGTGGCGCTCGACGAGCGCGCGCAGGCAGCGGCCGAGCACCTCCCGACCCAGATCCGGGAGGCCCGCGCGTGATCTTCCGCCTGCTCGCCCCCCGACGCGCCGCCCAGCCGGCGCCCGAGCCCGCGCTGCGCGGTCCGATGACCGACGAGTACGTCCGCGAGCTGCAGAAGCGCCTCGCCGAGAAGCGCGCCGCCGCGATCGCCGAGCTCGGCGACCGCTGGCTGCTCCATCCACGCAACCGGATCCGATGATGCTCATTCTGCGCGAACGCCGCGAGACGGCGACCACGATCCACGGCCTGCAGGCGCACCAGCAGAACATGCGCGCCGCGAACGACGAGCCGCTGCCCGCGCCGCGGCCGTTCTACATCCCCGAGATCTCGCTCGGCGAGGCGGTGTTCATGATCGGCGCCGGTGTCGGTGTCGTCACGGCGATGCACGTGCTCGTCGTGTGCGTCCGCGCGCTGCAGACGATGTTCGGCGGGGCCGCGTGATGCGCCTGATCGGGATCACCGGTCGGGCGTGGTCGGGCAAGGACACGGTCGCGACGCTGCTGCAGGAACGCCGACCCGGCGTCGGGCGCGCCGCGTTCGCCGACGCGTTGAAGGCCGAGGCCGCCGCCGCGTTCAGCGCCGACCTGAAGCTGTTCACCGACCCGGCGCTGAAGGAACAGCCCAGCCGCCAGCTCGCGGCCGTGCGCTGCTCGGACCCGGCGTTCGCGCGCTGGCTGGGCACGCTCGCCTGGTTCGGCGAGCTGCGCCCGCGCGTGATCATGCAGCAGTGGGGCGACTGGCGGCGCGCGGCCGATCCGGACTACTGGGTGCGGATGCTCGCGATCACCGTCGACACCGCACGCGGGCTCGGGTTCTCGACCTTCGTCGTGACCGACGTGCGCTACCCGAACGAGCTCGCGTGGCTGCGCGGCGCGGGCGGGGCGCTGTGGCGCGTCGAGCGGCCCGGCCTGAAGCCGTTGTCCGGGCACTCGTCCGAGTGGGCACTGCACGACGCCCCGGCCGACGTGACCATCACGAACGACGACAGCCTCGAGCTGCTCGAGAAGCGGGCGCTTGACGCGTTCGACGACCTGGTGCGAGGCGGCGAGTGATCCAGGGCAACTTCACCGTCAAGGCACTCGAGCAGTTTTGTAGCGACCTCGCGCGCGCGCCGGCGTCTGTATCGGCCGCTCAACGTGCCAACGTGCAAGCACTGATCGACCGGCTTCGCATCGCGCAGCCGTTCCTGCTGCCCGAAGGCGGATTGCTGTTCACAGCGTCGGTGGGCGATGAATGGAAGTGGCGGCCGGTTCAAATGCGCCTGCCCTACCCATCGATTGCGATGGAGTTTCGGAAGCCAAGCGGTACCGCAGTGATTGCGCTTGTTGAAGAGCGATGGCTGGCGGACAGCGGCGAGTGGCTGACATGGATGACGGTGTTCGTGTCCAAGCCGTTTTGGAGTCCCTGCTTTTCTGGTCGGTTGGTGCCCCGCGAAGTCAGAGCGCCCACCGAAATGGGGTACACGATGGCAATCCGGCGAGGAGATGATGAGCCCGCTCCGCCCGAGTGGGCGGTACGCGCGGCGATGCACGCGACCGGGGTACTCCTTCAGCTGCTGTGCGCGCTCGATTGTCGAAACGTACACATCGACACTGTGGCGCCTCCCGAGAAACTGCAGATCAAGCGCGAGCGCGCGGGGCGCTTGCCGTTGCTCTCCTACAAGGTCCTGACACTGGATGCGGATCACCGCGCTGCGATCGGAGGGCGAGCCGGAGGCACGCACGCCTCGCCGCGAGTGCATCTGCGGCGCGGTCACATTAGGCGACTGGACAGCGGCCCCATCTGGGTGAACGCCACCGTCGTGCGCGGTCGCACTCCCGGGTTTGTCGTCAAGGACTACCGCATGCAAGGTGACGCGGCATGACCCAGCGACGCGTTCACTCCCTTGCCGAGGTCTGCCTCAGCGTCGCCAGCGGGTTCGTGGTCAGCGCGATCGCCTGGGAGCTCGTCGTGAAGCCCCTCTGGAATATCGAGACGACGGTCGCCGAGAACCTGCAGATCACCGCGTTCTTCACGGTGCTGTCGATCGCGCGCGGGTATCTCTGGCGGCGCGCGGGCAATTGGTACTCGGGGCGGTCCGTCAGATGAGCACTGACCGAATCGTCCCCCGCCCGATGCTCACGCCCTACTACTGCGTGGTCTGGGGCCGCACACGCGTGCTCGAGTGGGGCCTGTTCGCGACGCGGGCCGAGGCCCAGTCGCGCATCGACGAGCACTGCCAGATGGCACCGAAGCTGCGGCCCGACCTGAAGGTCGAGCCGATCTGGGTGTCGCGCCGCCGGCCCGAGCCGACGTGACGACGCCGACCCTTACCCCCGCCCAGTACGAGTGCGCGCGCCTGGCCGCGACGCTACTCTCGCGCGCCGAGATCGCGCGTCGGCTCGGTCTGCACCGCAGCTCCGTCGAGACGCATCTGAAGCACGCCTATCGCCGTCTGGGTGTGCGGAACCGCCGCGAACTCGCGGTAGCGCTGCTCGCGTGCGAGGTGCGCAAGCAGCCGCGCCCCGGGACGCACGGGTTCCGACGTGGCGACCCGGTTCGCATCGTCGGCGGTCGGTTCGCCGGACGTGATGCCACCTGGGGGAAGCTCGCGAATTCTCTGCAGGCGCTGGTCAGGATCGGTGGCGGCGAGATCGCCGTCGGACGCCACTTCGTCGAACGGATCGAGCGGCGGTCCGCAATGACCGACCGCGCGCGGCTGCGCAAAGCCGTCGAAACTGCGCCCGAGCGCATCTACCTGCAAATCGGCGATCACGACGGCGACCTCGACTTACCGTTCTCGCGCGACGAGGTGACGTGGTGCTGGGAGTCGTGCACGGTTGCCGAAGTTGAGTATGTGCGTGCCGACGCCCTCGACGCCGCCCTCGCGCAGCCCGAGCAGTCGGCATGCCCGCACATCCGCAGCAGCGGCACGGGGGGGTGGGCGACGAACTGGTGCGAACTGAATGGCCCGCCCGCCGCGCAGCCGAGCGACGCCGAGCTAGAGCGCCGCACGGGCGAGCCGCATGTCGACGGCTGGCCGCTGTACTCGGGGCTGCCGCCCGCCGCGAAGCCCGCCCCGCGCGATGCGGTCACGGACGAGATGGTTGAGGCGGCGTGGGAGGTGCTGTACGGCGACACGCTGAACGCCGAGGACGGCAAGCGGGTGCGCGCCGCCCTGGTCGCAGCGATGGGGGTGCGCGATGAGTAAGCCGAAGCTGCCGAAGGGGCTGCCGGTCGAATCGTTCGACCCCGGCGACCTCGTGTACACCGCGAAGGACATGGAGGACATGCACGCGCAGGGCGTGCGCGAGGGGCGGGCGGCGGCGTTCGCGGAGGCGGCGGAAGTTTGCGCCGATATGGCCGAGGACGGCCGCAGCGCGCAACTGGAAGGCTACACGATGTCGAGCGACGCAATCCGCGCGCATGAGATGTGCGCCGACGCCCTGCGCGCCCGCGCAGAAAGCGAGGCTGGACATGGATGAGCAGCGGCTTAGGGCGCTGGCAAGCGCGGCTTCAGTCGGCCCGTGGAGCGTGCAAGGCAACAACTGCGACGAATGGTACGTGTACGCGCTCCACGCCCGGTACGAGACGCTGCCCGGCAATCCGTCGCCCGTGAAAGTGGCATGGGTGCCGTGGTCGCCTGGGACGCTGCGGCATGAGCACGACGCCGCGTACATCGCCGCCGCCTCCCCCGACGCAGTCCTCGCGCTGCTGGACGCGCTCGACGCGGCGGAGCGTGAGCGGGACCGGCTGGACGCGGCCCTGCGCGCATCGTGCATCGACGCCCGCGAGGAACTGCGCGAGATGGGCGGCGGATGCTCGCGTGCGGTCGCAGCCGAGGCCGAGCGCGACGCCCTCGCGGCGCTGCTGCGAACGATCAAGCCGATCCTTGTCACCGTCCGCGAGGGATCGGTGCCGCTGGATGCTCCGCTTGCGTCGCTGATTGCGGAAATCGACGCCCTCGACGGCGCGAAGGGGAAGTGATGGTCACGCACGACGACGCGCTGCCGCATCCCGACGACCGCCTGAAGTGGCCGCGCTGCCCGTACTGCGGGCACGAGATGGACATTGACGACATGCTCGCGTGTCCCGACGCAGACCTGTTCCGCATCACGACCGACGAGGAGTCGGCGTGCATCAACTGCCCGTCGTGCGACGCCGAGTATTGGGTTGCCGGCAGCTACACGCCGCACTACCACTGCGCCAAGACGGAGGACGAACTGTGAAGCACGACGACGCGCTGCCGGCGCGCTTCACGCTGGCCGAGGTCGCCGCATTCCTCGACGGATCGAGCACGCTCGACGGCGTCGCGTTCGGAGAGCGGCACCCGACGGAGCCCGGCGCGTACTGGTGGCGCAAGCACCTGAGCGCCGCCCTCGCCGCGCGCGGGGAGCCGGTTGCAAAGGTGCGCGTGCATCGGGCCGGCGGCAATGCGGGCATCGCATGGTCGGCAGTGGCGGTCACCGATGGCGAGTCGCTGCCGCTGATGCCGGACGGTGCGCTGCTCTACGCCGCCCCGCCCGCGCTGCCGCAGGACGCCGACATCGACGTCGAATGCGAGACATGCGACGGCCGTGGGACGATCGACGAGCGGCTGGGCGGCTACGGCGACAGCAACCCCGCTGCGAAGTGCCCGGACTGCGACGGGGCCGGATGGTGGCGTCGGAGGACCGCCCCGCCCGCGCTGCACGAGGCGGCGCTGCGGGCGGCAATCGACGCGTGCGAGAAGTACGCGCACGAGATTCAGACAGCTAGCAATGGAGAATGGGGCGTGGCGCTGGAGTGCGCGAGGCGGATTCGCGCGCTCCGGGCGGCGATCGACGCAGCGCGGCGCGACGGCGGGGAGGGGTGATGCGATATCAGCAGGTTCGCGCGTACATGGGATCTTGGCGCGGCTCTCGGCTTTGTGCGTGGGTGATGGCGTCAAACGTCGTGATTCAAATGGTGATCGGCGAGTATATCGACGCGTTGCTCGCCATCAGCGGGACGCTTGGCTGGATGCTCGCGGCGGACTACCAGCGCGCAGCACCCCGCAGCGGAGACGCGCCGTGACCGTGCCCTGCAACGGCTGCCGCCTCTGCTGCATCAACGACCTGGTTCGGATCCTGCCGCACGAGGACGCAAGCCAGTGGCGCACTCAGCCGCACCCGCTGCGCCCCGGCGCCCGGATGCTCGCGCACGCGCCCGACGGGTCTTGCGTCTACCTCGGCGACGCAGGCTGCACGATTCACGACCAGCCGCGACCCGAGCAGTGTGTCGGGATGGACTGCCGGAACATCGCGTCCGCCCTCTCGTTCACTCAGGCTCGCAAGATGGGCGTGATCCGCGTGTGGCGGCGCGGAAAGGACTTGGGACGGGGAGACGCGCCGTGATCCTGTCGGACGTGCTCGACTTGCGTGCGGCGGCGGCGCTGCTGCACCATCACGAGCACACCGTCGAGGCGTGGGCACGCGAGCGTCGCGTGCCGGCGCATCGCGTCGGCCGCCGCTGGCTGTTCCTGCGCGCCGAGCTGATCGAATGGATCGCCGAGCAACCGGCGACCGGGGAGGGCGAGTGCTGTACAAGCGTGGCCGCATATGGTGGGTCAAGATCGCCGTCGGCGGCGCGCGGCCGACTCGCGAAAGCACTGGCACGACCGACCGCGAGCTCGCGCAGGAGTACCACGACCGGCGCGCGGCCGAGCTCTGGCGCGTCCACCGCCTCGGCGAACGTCCACGCACTGCGTTCGCCGACGTCGCGCTCGACTGGCTGACCACGCACTCGGCCCACAAGCGCAGCCACGAGGACGACAAGCTGCGCCTGTCGACCATGCTGCCCTACCTGCCCGACGGCCCGGTCGACGGCCTGACGACCCAGGCCATGACCGTGATCCGCGACAGGCTGCGCGCCGACCGCGGGATCTCGGCCGCCACCGCCAACCGCTACCTCGCGATCCTGTCGGCGATCCTGCACCACGCGCACCGCCGCGAGCAGCTCGCCGCCGTGCCCTACGTGCCTTTCCTGCGCGTCGAGCAGCGAGCGGTGCCCGTCGTGCCCGCCGATGCCCTGGAGAAGCTGCTCGGGGCCCTGCCGCGGCACCTTCGGCTGATGGCTGTGGTCGCGCTGTCGACCGGGCTGCGTCAGGCCAACGTGCGCCTGCTGCGATGGGACCAGGTCGACTTCGCCGCCCGGGTCGTCCGGATCGAACCGGACGCGGCCAAGGCCGGTCGCACGATCGTCGTGCCGCTGTCGGCCGACGCGGTCGCGGCGCTGCGCCTCGCGCTCGGGATGCACGACCGCTGGTGCTTCGTGTGGCGCGGCGAGCCGATCGCCGGCCGGCTGACCAACACCGCATGGCGCCGGGCCATCGCCGACGCTGGGCTCGCCGGCCTGCGCTGGCACGACCTGCGCCACGTGTGGGCCACGCGCCTCGCGGCGGCCGGCGTGCCCGAGCAGCATCGGCAGGAATGGGGAGGCTGGCGCACCGCCGGCATGGCGCGGCGCTACACGCACCTCGCCGGTCAGCACCTGGTCGAGTACGCCGACGCCGCGCCGCTGCGGGGCACGAATCGGGCACAGGCCGAATCTGAGAGCGGCGCGGAATCGCCGCAAGTGCTTGATTCGGTGGGGTGGCTGATGGGACTCGAACCCACGACAACCGGAATCACAAAGCGGCGCGCGTGACGCAAGCCGTTGATTTGCAATGCGATCGCAGCCGCAAGGACGCCTGGAGACGGGCACGAATCAGGCACGGCCGGCACAGATCGGGCACAGCCGAAAGAACCCGCCCAGGGTCACCCGGGCGGGTGAAGCCACCCAAGGACACCCCCGTCGCCCGGAGGCGAGGACGGAAAGAACGCTGGCCGCTGTGACGCCGCGGCGGCGCGTAGTGCTCAGGTCACGGGCGCCACCCTCGGCGAATTCGCGTGCGCATCGCGCCATAAGAGGTCCCGTACCGATTCGCCAGTTCCTCGCTGGTGAGCCAATCGCCCTTCACGAGGTACTCCCAGTGCCCGCGCTTGGGGCCGACTTTCGGCCGGCGTCGACGCGGGAGGCCCTCGCCCGGTTCCGCTCGAACCGCGTTCGCGCCCGCTTCAAACGCCGCGGCGTACTCAAGACGGGCGCCCAGCAGCCGAGCGCAACTCGTCAGCGCGGTCGCGTAGGCATACGCCCGTCCCCAGTTCGAGCGGCCCAATGCGTGCCGAAGGTGCGCGGCCAGCTTCTGGACTGTCACGGCGTCATCGAGCACGGCTGATCGCGCGAGCTCGAGCTGCTCGTCCGCGTTCAAGGGGGCTGAGCCGCGGAAAGCGGTGCCGGAATCGGCGGGCGCGTCGACTTCAGATCGACGCAGGCGACGTCAGCGTCTATCCACGACGGATAGACCGGCACGGCCGGCGGGGCGACGGCGAACGACCTCACTGCGTTAGTGAGGCGGCCGACCCGACACCGCTCGTTGTCGAGCGCCGCGATCGTCGCGTTCAAGGCGACGCGTTGTTGTTCGTTCTCGGCCAGCAGGCGCTCGATCTCCGTCTGCTGGGACAGCATCCGGTTCGCGAGCTTGCCGACGTAGGCGACCAGCTGCGACCACTGTTGCGCGGTCTGAGCGTGCGCTGCCGGCGTGGCCCCCCCGACGAGCAGCGCCGCGATCGCGCAGGCGATGAGGCGCGCCACGGTCAGATCGGGGGCAGCGACCCGAGGTCGCCGACCGCCGCCACTATCTGCGCGATCTCCTCGCCCTGCGCCTCGACCGTCGCGCGCAGGCCCGCGTGCGCGGCGGCCGCCGCCTGTACGACGGCGGACAGGTCGGTGACCTGCGACTGGACCGAGGTGAAGCTCCCGGAAAGGTTGTCGACCGACACGCGCAGCGACGCGATGTCGTTCACGGCCTGCGCGAGTTGCGCGGCCTGCTCGGGGGTCATGCCCTGCATGTTGGAGATCTCCGTGATGGCGGTTTCGATGGCTGCGATGCGGGCGGCGAGCGCGACGAGGAACTGGGCGAGCGTCATGTGTGGACTCCAGTCGGACGAGGAACCGCGGGCGGCTGCCCGTGGCGGGTGGAAGGAGGGCACAGGCGTACCCAGAGCGGCGGCTCGCGCCAGAACCGACACGAGTCGTGGACGACCTGGACCGCGGCGGCCTGCAGGTAGACGAAGGCGAGCAAGAGCGCGCCGTTGAAGAAGATCCAGCCGAGCGTTCGAAGTGCTCCGCGACGCATCACCACGGGTCGTCCCGGCCGCCGAACGCACCTTCCTCGAGGTGCACGACGAACCACAGGCCGAGCGAAAACACGATCAGCGCGATCGTCCCGAACAGCAGCGCGAGGACGGCGAAGGCGCTCACTGCTGGCCGTCCTTCGGCTCGGGTGCGGGCAGGCCGAGCCAGTACTTGCGCACTTCGACGAAGCCGGCGACGACCACCAGCATCACGATCGCGCCGAGCAGCTCGCCCTTCAGCAGGCCCAGGTACAGCAGCGCGATCCCGAACCCGGCCGACATCGCGAGCAGCACCAGCGACAGGAACTCGATGAAGGTGAACTGGCCGACGACGGTCCGCACGTCCTTCATCTGGCTGTAGGCCAGGCCGAACTCGCGCGCCTCCTGCAGCGACACCCGGGTCAGCTCGTGATACTCGCGCCGCGCGGCCGCGTCCATGTCGCTCGCGACCTTCGGGTCTGCCTCGGCGGCCTCGACGGCGGCCTGCACGTTCGGCGCGCCGGCCGCCGCGATCACGATCGGGATCACCTTGTCGGCGATCGCCTTCACCGCGTCGGCGTTGCGCTCGGCGACCTTCGATGGCTGCTCGCCTTTGAACAGGTCGGCGATGGTCGGCACCAGGCGCGCGAGCGCGTCGAGCGCGGGGATCACGAATGGGGACAGCGGGGCCATCTGGGGAGACTCCTTGCGGGGGGCGGCCGGCGGCGCGGTGCGCTGCTCGACCGGTGCGGCGCCGGCGAGCGCGCGCTGCCACTGCTCGCGCACCTGGGCCATCGTTCGGGTCGGCTGACCGTAGGGCGAACCCGGCAGGCTGGCCCATTCCTCGTTCGTCAGATCCAGCGCGCGATCGAGATCGCCGACGCGGATCGCGTCGAGCGCGCCGCGGCGGATCAGCAGTCCGACCGCGGCCGCGTCCTGGGAGGCCGGCGAGAAGTCCGGCAGCGAGTACTTCGCTGCCATGTCGTCCCACGTGCCCTCGATGAACTGGAACGCGCCGGCCGCGGTCGTGTAGCCGCTGCCGAACGGGATCCGCTGGCGCGGGTGGTCCGCGAAGCTCGTGAAGAACCGGTACCCGAAAATCGTCTGGTAGCCGCGGTCGCCGAGCGTGCCCTCGCAGAACCGGATCACCTGCAGGAACGCCGCGACGCGCGGCTCGCGCGCGATCTCGAGCAGCTGGTCGCGAGTCATCAGGCCGTGCCCTCCTCGCGGTGCTGGGTCCAGTGCAGCGTGACGAAGATCGTCCCGAGCTCAAGGCACAAGACCCAGATCTGGGTGATCGCCGGCAGCGGCAGATCGCCGGTGTCGGAGAGCAGGTAGGACATGCGGATCGCGCCGATCGTCCAGCCGGCGAGCAGCAGCGCGCGGCCGGCCCGAAGGATCGGGTCGCGCGCCATCCTGAAGGTCGCGAACTGCAGCGCGACGCAGATCACGGCGCCGGCGGCGACAGCGAAGTCGAACGCGAGCGACAGACTCATGACTTGTTCCCCCGGATCGCCTTCCAGACGCGGTCGAAGAACCCGAGCGGATCGGCGCCGAACACCTTCGCGAGTTCGCCCAGGCCGAGCAGGACGTCGTCGGCAAGCCACGAGCACACGCCGATGATCGCGGCGGCCTTCGTCGGCGAGAGCCCCGCGTCGTCGAGCCCCCAGCCGACGAGGATCGCGACGGCGACGGACGCCGCGAGCCCGCGGAAGAAATTCGGCCAGCCGCCGTGCCGCTGCTGCACGACACCGCGCGCGATGCCCGCGAACAGGCCGATGACCCCGGCAGTTGCCGCGACCGTCAGCAGCTTGTTGTGTTCATCGTCCATTGAACGCCCTTCACTGCCTCACGAACTGCGCCCACGGGGACGCGACAGGCGCGGTCGCCGTCGCCGCGACCACCAGGTAGAAGCTCGCCTCGGTGTAGCCGTAAGCGTTCGTCGCGCGGACCGTGAGTCCGAATCCGCCGGCCGCCGTCGGCGTGCCTGTGACCGCGCCGCTCGTCGGATTGATCGACAGCCCCGGGGGGAGCGCCCCGGACACCACCGCCCGGGTGATCGTCCCGGTCCCGGTCGCCGCGATCGTCTGCGAGTACGCGACGCCGACGGTGCCGGCCGGCAGGCTCGAGGTCGTGATCACCGGCACGGCGCTCGCGGCGCCCAGCGTGATCGACAGCGCCTGCGTGTCGGTGCGACCGAGCGCGTCGGTGACCTGGACGGTGAACGACGAGGTGCCGCTCGCCGCGGTCGGCGTGCCGGCGATCAGCGGCCCGGAGAGCGCGAGCCCCGCCGGCAGCGACCCGGAAACGAGTGCCCAGGTCAGCGGCTCGACGCCGGTCGCCGCCAGCGCCTGCGAGTACGCGATCCCCTGCACGCCGTTCGGCAGCGCGGTCGTCGTGATCGCGATCGCCGCCGTCACCCGCAGCGCGACCACCAGGTCGGCGGTGCCGCTGGCGTTCGTCGCGCGGAGGGTGAGCGTATGCGTGGTCTCGCCACCGGTCGGCGTGCCGGTCAGCTCGCCGGTCGTCGAGTTGATCGACAGCCAGACGGGTGCGCCCGAGACGATCGAGTAGGTCGGCGCAGGCGATCCGGCGGCGCGCACCGACAGCCCGGACAGCGCGACACCGACCGTCACGACCGGCAGGTTCGTCGTCTGCCAGGCCGGCGCCGACGCGATCGCGGGCTCTGCATCCGCGTAGGTCCACAGCGTGTTGCCCGGCTGCACCTTCTGGTCCGCGTAGCGCGGCGCGTTCGACCGCCCCGGCGCCGGGATCGGGGACGGGCCGCTCGCGACGGTGTAGCCGGCCAGCTCGCCGCTCGCGACCATGCGCTGATAGATCGCCGCAGCGACGCGATCCGCGCCACTCTGCGCGAGCAGGTACTTGCGCGTGCTGTCGGACGTGTCCAGCCAGTAGTCGCCGCTCGCGAATCCGCTGCCGGCGTCCCCGCCCTCGATCGTCCAGTAGGCCGGCAGCGGCGGCGGATTCGCGCGGAACTGCGCCTCGGTCAGACCGTAGGGGCTCGAGTTGTAGGCCCAGCCCGCGTTCCAGTTCCCCCACGGCGGCGGCGTGCCGGCGTCGAACGCGGTCATCTGCGACGTGAAGCCCCCGTAGAAGCGCCACTCGCTCGAGTCGAGCGTCTGGTACTGGGACCCGCTGCCCTGGTCGGCCGCCGTGCGCGGGTAGCCGAGATAGTCGTACCGCCCGAGGTAGTCGTAGCGGAACCCGTCGTCCTTGATCGCCCAGAGATCGCAGCCGACGCGCACGAGGAAGCGCGCGAGCGCGCGGTCGTCGACCCCGCTCGGGTTGTCCAGCGCGAGGCGCATCTGCGCGCCCATCAGGAACCCGGCCGCGTTCACGATCGCGCTGCGGTTCACGCCGAACACCTCGGCGCCGTCGGCCTGCAGGATGTTCGTGAGCGCCGCATCGCGCCGCGGCGTGGTCGGCCGCTGCCAGAACTCGGTGCCGTAGTTGCCGACGACCTTGACGAAACGCGTCGCGCCGTCGGCCTGCAGCCGCGAGACGCACCCGGGCGGCGTCGAGTAGCCGTAGATGCCGGTCCCGTTCCACCATGCGCCGTCGCACTGCGCGCCCGCGAACATCGTGCGCCAGGTGGAGTCGACGCCGGCGGTCATCGCGAACACGTTGCGGATCTCGACGCCGGTGTTCGACGCCCGGTTGTCCGGGTGCTCGAACACGTGCGTCCAGACCTGCATCGCGGAGACGCGATCGGTGAAGTACGGGAACCCAGGCCCCGCGCTGGCCGGAGCGAGCCGGCCGCCCTCGTTGTCGATCGGACCCTGATCGCCGCCCGGATTCGGGGGCGTCGTGGTCCAGGTCGCCATCGCGTCGTAGAGCGCCTGCCACGACGAGTACAGGTGCCCGCCGTAGGCCGCCGGGACGAACGATCCGCCGCGCGCGGTCAGCGACGTCGAGGGAGTCTTGCAGGCCGCGATGATCTGCTCGACGAACACCGTGCGCGCGGCGTTCGACCCCGCAGCGGACGACAGCGCGGCCAGGTCGACGATGTAGACCCCCGTGCCCGTCTCCGCGCGGATCGCGGTATTCAGCGTCTGGTAGGCGGGGTCGGCCGCGTTCGTCTCGCCCTCGGTCTTGTTCCAGTACGGCGGCAGCGTGCAGAGGAAGATCTTCGCGGACGGCTTCTCGGCCTGGATGTCGTCGACCATCGCGCTGTATTTCGTGCCGATGCTCGAGGTGTTCGCGAGCACGTCGGCCCAGCCGACGAGCACGACGATCAGATCGACGCCGACGCCGCTCGCGAGGATGGTCGGGATCTTGTCGGTGATGTTGTTCGACGCGTGGCCGGTCGAGTCGATGAAGGCCCCCGCGTAGCCCTCGTGCCCGGCGTCGCCTCCGATGGCCGGCGTGTCGAGCTGCGAGCCGACGAAGTCGAACAGGTAGCCGCCTGCGGCGAGCGACTCCTGCAGCCGCCCGGAGAACGACCGATAGCCCAGCGTGCTCGACTCGGCGCCCTTGACGAACGAGTCGCCGATGAGCATGACTCGCGCGGTCGCCACGTCAGTAGTCCTTCACGGTGCCGGTGACGATGCCGACCAGGCCCTTGATCGGCGACGCGCCGGGACGGTAGGCCACGCAGTTGACCGTCGTCCCGTCCGAGACGTTCGGCACGGTCGAGCCGGTGATGTAGATCTTTCCTCCCGACGCCTCTGCGGTGATTCCCTCGACCTTGCGGAACGCAGAGCCGTCGGTGTCGGTCAGCCAGTGGCGGATCGACCATCCGGTCGTGCCGTTGACCGCGGTGTCGATCCCGGTGATCTCGATCCGCTTGTTCACCGTCTGCGACTTGAGCGTCACCAGCGCGACGGCGGTCCCCTGGTACGCGATGTCGTGCGTGTAAGCGACCGAGATCGCCGACGAGGCCGCGAGCTGCTTCGACTGGACGTGGAACGGCGCGCGGTCGTCGAGCACCGTGCCGACGAGCTGCGAGCCGCGGTGCGTCCATCCGGACGTCGGGGTCTGCGGCGATCCGCCGTTGACCGCCGCGAGGAACATCGACGAGATCACCGCAAACGCGACGTCGTCGGTCGTGACCAAGCCCGCGGTCGATCCCGACGTCGTGCTCGTCGCCTCGTGATTCGCGCTGCCGTCGGCGACGCCGTTGACGATCCCCGTGCGCGCGAGGCCCGACCACTCCTCGACGAACCACGAGACGATCGTGTTCGCGTCCTCGTAGACGAAGTCGAGCGCGATCTGGGTCGTGCCCGCGGCGACGTTCATCGCGACCGCGATGCCCGACTCGGTCTGGTGATTCGACCCGCTGTCGCTCACCTTGTTCGCGACGTTCGCGATCGCCCAGCTGTTCGTCGGCGTGCCGCCGATGTTCGACGACGCCGCGTTGATGAGGCCCGGGGTCGCCGTCGAGTAGCGCTGCGCCGCCCAGTACGCGATCAGCGTGTTCCCGGCGGTGACCGCCGACCCTAGCGTGATCTTCGCCGACGCTGATGCGCTGTCGCCCTTGAACGCGACGACCGACGAGGCTTGAACGAGTGCAGCGGCCATCGGTTACCTTTTGATGAGCGTGACGCGGCTGGAAACCTTCGCGAGCACGTCGACGACGTTCCCGGAGCCGAGTCCGAATCGGGTGCGCGTGATGCGAACGACCGGCGCGACCACCTCCCCCGCGGCCGCGCGATAGGTCGCGGAGAGCGTCACGGCGCGGGTGTCGCTGGTGTTCGTCGCCAGCTCCATGACGATCCGCGACACGAGCTGCAGCTTGCCGGCGAGGTAGATGCCGGCGGTGAGCGTCGAGGGGCCGCCGGCTGCCTCGCCGTGGACCTCGAAAGTCGCGACGATCTCGGCATCCCCGGCCGCCTCCGCCGTGAGCGAGACCAGCGCGTAGTCGATGAACGCGAGCGTCGGGAGGTTGAAGGACGTGCCCGGCGCGTTCTCCAGGTACACCGATTGCGTGGCCGCGCCCGTGGCGATCAGGGGCGTGGTGATCATGTTCGCGCCGCCGGCGTCCCACGGCGGGAGCTGCGTCACGCCGGGCGGCACCGCCCCGAACTGAGGCACGAGAATCGAGACGTACTTGAACGGCCCGGCCTGCCAGTTCCCGGAGCCATAGACGAGCAATCGCGCGATGCGCGCCCCCGCAGGCGCGACGGCGAACAGCGCGGCGAGCGAGTAGTCCTCCGCGCGCCGCCAGACCCGCACCGTCGAGTCGACCGGCACGCCCGCGACGACCCCCGTCGACACGGCCGCGATCGGCGTGGACGAAACCCCGTCGTACCACGCGATCGCGAGGTAGCAGTCGGTCCCCCATCCGAGCAGGCGCACCGCCCCCGCGAATCGCTCGCCGGGCGTGCACTGCATTTCGTCGCACCGCGCGACCCCGGCGTATCCGTTGCCGGTCGCGCTCGAGGCGATCCGCAGCAGCGCGTTCGACGGCGTGCCCGGAACGAAGCCATTCGGGAACCCGGTCGCCGCCGACGGCTTGATGAGAGACGACGACCCGGCCGTGATCCCGATCTCGTAGGTGTCCCACGCCCCGACGCCGCCGTCGAAAGTCGCGTTCTTCACCCGATTGGACGAGGTCGCGGCCCTGCCCGACTGGCTGCCGCTCGACACCTGGTAGGACGGGATCCACGCGATCGCGGAGCGCGCGCCGATCGCATTCACCGCGACGAGGTAGACGTTCAGCAGTTCCTCGGGCGCCACCCCCTCGAGCCAGGCGTAGGTCGCGCCGATCGGCGCCTGGATGCGCCGGTACTCGGCCTCGCCCGCGCGCTTCCAGAACACCTCGACGTGCACGTCGTCGGCGGTCGGCACGGTCCAGTCGACCGACACGTAGGGCACGATCACGCCGTCCTGGCGGACGTAGAACGTGTCGGCGTTCGAGGTCAGCACGACGCCGGCCGGGATCGCGACGTAGCGCGGGTCGGGCAGAGCCGTGTTCGGCGCCGGGTCCGGGTCGATCGCCTCGGAGTGGGCCCACGAGTAGATCGAGGACGCGTCCTCCTGCAGCGTGAGCGCGACGGTCTGCAGGGAGGCGAACTCGCGGCGCAGCACGCGGAACACCTTGTTCGTCCAGCCGTAGCGCGCGATCGTGAGCCGGCAGGTGTCGCCCGGCTGCAGCGCGTAGGCGGACAGCTTGAAGGTCGCCCGGATGGTCAGCGCCTGGCGTGCACGGAACAGGATCAGCTTTGCGATCCGCTGGGCGCGCAGCGCGTCGTCGACCATCGGCAGGTCGATCTCGCGGTAGATCACCTCGCCCGCATCCTCGGTCGCGTAGGTCGACGACGAGTACGGCGGGAAGTCGGTGACCTGGTACAGCTGCCCGGGCTCGCGGTAGCGGCCCCGCACCGCATTGAACAGGTCGCGCCGATTCGCGCGGGCCTGCACGGTGATGTCCCCGCCGGCGAGGTCGCCCTCGTCCATGTCGAGCGTCGGCGTGACGTAGGCGCCCGCGCGGAGCGTCCACTTGCCGCCACTGTAGACGGCGATGCCGACCATCGAGTCGAGGATCGACTCGAGGTTCGTCTTGCGGTCCGTCTCCGTCGAGAGCACTCCCGCGATCGCGTAGCGCTTGTGCGTGCCGCCGACACCGTCGATCGGCACCAGCTCGTCGCACACATTCGCCGCGGCGATCACCGACGCCCAGTCGATCTCGCTCGACGCGCAGCCGAAGCCGAGCGCCTCGCGCAGGTAGTCGGCCGCGCACAGCGCCGGGTTGTCCGAGTAGGCCCAGGTCGACGCCGTGTCGGCACGATGCGAGCCGCTCCCGCCGTTCGTCGAGTCGAGCCGCGGGTCGTAGACCTTCTTGCCGCGCACGATCGCCGAGACCGCCGGGAATCCGGTCGCGTACAGGGTCTCGTTCCAGGACGTGACCACGTGCAGCCGCGCGACATTCTTGCCGACCGCGGCCGATGTCCACTCCCCGTCCGACCAGGACTCGAGGTTCGTGTCGCGCTCGCCGGCCGCGATGCCCAGGAACGCGTAGGCGCGGGCGTAGGCAACGCCGGTATTGACCCGGTAGGTCACGGTCACCTGCAGGTCGTCGGTGACGCTGTTCAGCAGCGTCCCGACGTTCGCGGCGAGCGAGTAGTCGGTGCCGAGCACCATGACCACGTCGCGCCCGCCGTCGAGGTAGCCGCCCGAGTCGCCGCCGGTGCCGACCAGCTCCGGCGCGGTGCGGTAGACGACCGAGTCGACAGCGACGAGCGTGCCGCCACTGAGCGGCAGCGTGAAGGTGTTGCCGACCGTGTTGCCGGTGAAGGTGAAGGTCGTCGACCACTCGTTGTTGACGAAGTACGGCGACCCGGTGGTGACCGGCCCGCCCGCCCACGGCGTGATCGACTGATCGTTGAACCAGACGTCGTCGACCGCAGTGATCTCGTGCCCGGCGAGCGGGATCACGTGCGACACGTCCTGCTTCTTCGTGCCGTGGGTCTTGTGGTAGACGATCGGCCCGGAGACGCGCGTGCGGCCGTAGACGAGGGTCCGGGCGTAGTCCGACTGGCGGACTGGCGAGGTGCGGTCCTGCAGGCTTTCGGACTGCTGGCGCCGGGCCTTGCGCTGGTTGTAGCGCGAGAACGCCATGCTCGCGACGATCGTGGTCGAGTACCCGATCACGGTTGCCGCGGTCGCAGTGGCACCGGCCGCAGCTGCTGCGGCGGCGATCAGCTCAGGCACTCATACCCTCCATGCCGCCGCAGCGATCGACATCGGCATCGTGACCATGCCGCCCGGCCCCGGGCCGGCCACCTCCGCCCCGATGCACACTCCGAGCGTCTCGCGACCATCGAGCGTCATCAGCACGACGTCGCCCCGTTGCGCGAAGGCAGGCGACGGGAGCGGGTCGCCCAGGCGCTCGCCGACCAGCGTCGCGAGCGGCCCGTGATCTCGCAGCAGGCGCAGGTAGCCGTCCGCCGATGCGACCGCCGGGAGGTCGAGCGACTCGCCGGTCACGGCGAGAACGCACCCGGCGGCGAACGTCGCGCAGTCGTTCTCGCCCCACTGGAACGGTGTGTCGCGATGCCTGTCCACGTAGGCTGCGAGCCGCTCCGGCCAGTCCTCGAGCCGCGTCATCGCTGCGCCTGCGCCGACGGGAAGATGATCAGCCGCTCGGCCATCTCGGCGGCGAACTTGAAGAACGTGTCACCGGGCGCGAACTTCAGCTGGTCCTCGTTCGTGTAGCGCCGCACCGCGGCGCCGAGCAGCGAGGCCATGCGCGATTCGGCGGTGATCGACACCGTCGTCGTGACCACCCCGTCATCGTCCGGGACCTCGCCGATCGCGGGCGCGTCGAGCAGCCCCTCGAATTCGACGACTGGCGTATCGATCAGCGCGATCGGATTGGCGTTCGGGTTCAGCACCCCCAGCCACAGCGTGGCCCGCTTGCCCTGGGACTGCGTCGACAGCGCCTGCGAGATCCGCGACGAGGCGACGCCGGCGAGCGTGAACCGCACCGCCGTCGACTCGACGGCCGAGGACTCGACGATCGGCTCGATCTGCACGACGTCGCCGATGCCCTTCCACGTGTACGAGTTCCACACCATGTCGGCGCCGGCGGTCACGTACCGCTCGAGGCCCTCGGCCCAGTCGACCTCGGCGAAGATCACCGGCATCCCGAACGCTGCCTCGAGCGCGGCCTGCTGATCGACCGAGATCGACTTCACGAGAGCACCTCGACGAACGACAGCGAGATCGGCTGCGCGTTGCGGGCGCTCGATGTCTGCTTCCAGGAGCCGTCGACGAGCTTCCAGAGCGCGCTCGGGCGATCCCAGACGATCGCCGCTCCGTTCGACGCGGACGCCCGCAGCGCCGGCTCGATGGTGAGACTCACGGTGCCGCCGGAGATCGTCCCGCCGACCACGACGCGCACGAGCTGCACCGCGTAGGCGGCGGTCGTGGTCACGCCGAGCATATCGCCGGCGAGCGCCGTCTGCCCGTTCGTGCCGGCGATCACCAGCGTCGTCGCCCCCTGGGCGTGCACGCCCGATACCGTCGGCGAGCCGCGCAGCGTCCCGTAAGGGACTGGATGCTGAAAGTGGTGAAACACGGCGCGATTCGCACCGTTTGCGATCCGAGAGATCCAGGCTTCCTGTTGCGCGCGCTCGGCGAACGACACGGTCGGGGGAAACGTGACATCGGCCACCCAGCGATGCGAGTACGGCACTTCGCCGATCTGCGCGTCGCCGCCCATCGGCGGCTCGCCGCTCGTGCGCCGCTTGCGGAACTCGCCCCAGGAAAGCACCTGAGGCGCGAGTAGCTTGGTCGACGGCCAAGTCAGATTCGCCATTAGACCGCCCCCGCCATGCCACGCGCTTGCATGTCGTACTGCTTTGCGATCGTGCCGGCCTGCGCACGCTGGATGTCCGCGACGATCACCGAGCGATCGGTGCGGCTGTCGATGTTGTAGACGTAGGTGATCGACCCCGCCGACCCGCCGCCTCCCTTGACGGCGAGCGGCACGGCGGCCGGCAGGATGTCCCACGCACCGTTTGTGGCGGCGCTCGTTGCGGCGGTCGCGCCGCCGCCGAACAGGGACTGGATTCCGCCGGTGAGTGCGCCCGCGATCGGCTCCGTGACAGTCTTGCGCAGGAAGATCCGCGCAACGTCCTGTGCGAGCCCCTGAAGCACGTCCGACAGCTTGCTACCCCCGACGATCGCCTTCTCGAACGCCGACTCGAAGGTGAGCCCAAGATCACGCGCTGCGTCCTGAACCTTCTCGGTTTCCGATTTCTCCGCCTGGATCGTGGAGAGCATCTGGATCGTGACCGCCTTGCGGGCGCGAGCGGCCTGGTCCGCATCCTCGAACCCCCCGGCTGCCTCGATCTGGCTGATCCGTTCGAGCTCGAGCCGGTACTTTCGAGCAGGGTCGGCGAGGTTCTCCCAGATCTCGATCTGCTGCTCGCGCTCCTCCCGCGCTCGGCGCGTGAGGTCGTTGATCGCCCGGATGTCGGCTTCTTCGGACTGCGCGGCCTCTCTTGAGACGCGTTCCTGTTCCTTGATTCGGTCGATCTGCACGGCCCGGAGCAGAATCTGCTGCTCCAAGGTCGGGGTAAGTCCGTCGATCTCGCCGCGGCCGATCCTCGCCAGGATCTGCTGCTCCAGCGTGAGCTGCTGGGTGACCTCAAGTTGCCCGGTCAGCGTCTGGAGTAGCCGCTCGGCCTCCGACTGACGTTGCGCGATGGCGGCCTTCGGGGACGGAGCTTCCTTGACCTTCGGGGCCGGCGGCTTGTCCGTGTCGCCGTAGCCCGCGTTCCCGAACAGCAGCTCGCGAGGGGTCGGGCCGTTAACCTGGCGTTGCGCCGGCCGCAGAGCGTCGATCGACTTGCGCACCCGCGCGATGCGCGCGTCGAAGTCGTCGAGGGCCTCTTTGGAGAATCCGAGCCGCTCCGCGACCGATCGCTGCTCCGTCAGTCCGGCCAAGTCCTTTTCGAGGTCCGCGATCGCCTTGTTCGGCCCGAGTACCCCGCGGATCTGGTCCCACATCGTACCGCCGGCCTTCCCGGTTTCCCGGAACCGCTCGGCCAGGTCAGCCAGCGCCGGAATGATCTGGGCGGCGATCGACTGCACTACCAGCTCGCCGTCGCGCTTGATTGCCCGCCAGGCGTTCGCCAGACGCTCCGCCTCGGCCGCCGCTTCGGCGGACACGGTCGCCGACTCCTTGGTCCGCGTCGCGAGATCCTTGAGAAACGGGAGCGCCTCGGCCCCTGATTTCCCGAGCAGGACCTGCGCAATCGCCGTCTTGTTCGTGCCGTCGGCATAGCCCGACAGCGCGCGCGCGACATCTTCGACCACTTGTCCGGTGGACCTGAAGCTGCCGTCGGCTTCCTTCGTGGCGACGCCCAGCGCCTTGAACGCTTGCGCCACGGCGGACGTCGGATCTTCGGCCTCCCGCATCGCCTTTGCGAGCTTCGTCGCATACTCGGTGATCTGCTCGAGGCCGACGCCGGTCGGCGCGACGGTATTCAGGATCGAGGACAGTTCCTCGACCGACGCCCCGGTCGACTCCGCGGCGTCGTCGAGCGCCGACAGCTCGGTCACCGCCGCAGCGAACCGATCGAGCACCGCACTGACTGCGAGGCCGCCTGCGATCGCACCGAAGCCGGCCGCAATGCCCGCCGCCGCGGACTCAGCCTTCTTCGCGAACCCCGCGAGCTGCGACTCCGCGCGGCCGAGGCCGGCCTCGAGGTTTGCAAGCTTCGCGTTGATGTCGATCGTCAGTGCGGCGAACGCCATGCCCTCACTCCTTCGGTCGCAACCCTTCGCGGATCAGCGCCCAACGGCGCACGAGCTCGCCGGCATCGTCGATGCCGAGCGCCTCGCACACGTAGGGGATCGCTGCCCACTCGCCGCCGTTGGCGAGGTTCCACGCCTCGATCGCGGCGGCGTCCTCGACGCATAGGGCCGGCGCAGGCTCGTCCTCGTCCCTCGTCGCCTGCCAAGCGAGGAACGCGGTCAGTTTTTTGCGGACGCCTCGCGTGCCGCTCGCCGCGCGGCAAGCTGATCGAGCACCGCGGAGGCGAGTTCCGAGAACGTCTCCGGCTGATCCTCGATCCAGGTCATGAACAGCTCGGTCGAGAACTCGACCGGCGAGTCCCCGCCGCCGGCCAGAAGTCCCGCCTCGTCCATCTGCCAACCGACGACCGACTCTCGGATGAGCTCGACCATGAAGGCGGAACCATCGCCTCGTGTGCGTTCGCGAAGCCGCGCTAGCGGCAAGTCACCCATCCGACGGACCGTGAAGTTGCGCCCACCGGCGGTGACCTGCTGCTCGCGCAGCGCGAGGATCCGCCGCTGCAGCGCGTCCATCAGGTCGTGTACTTCACGTCACGGTTCGAGCGCCGGATCACGGTCAGCGAACCGGTGATCAGCTGGTTCACCTGCACGCTCTCGCCGACCGTCGACGGGATTCCCGCGAGCAGCCGCTTGTGGCCCGACGCTTTCGTGAACCGGAACGGTAGGATCGTCCCCGCGTACGCCGCGGTATCGATCGCCGACTGCACCGAGGCCGAGTAGTCGGTGAACAGGTTGATCGAGACGTCGGCAAGCGAGATCAGCCCCGCCTGCGACTGGCGCGCGACATCGAGAAGCGTGGTCGCGTCGAGCGACTCGACCTGGCCGGCACCGAAGTCCACGCTGGTCGCCTGAGCGAGCGTCGACCAGGTATTGATCTTCTGCACGCCTGCCGAGGCCGACCAGGTACCGAAGTTTGTGCTGTCGATGCCCTCGAGCGTGAACGCGCTCGCGGTCGGCGTCGGCGACGCAGCGACGCGCGCCACGACGTACGACAGCTCGACCATCCCGTCGACCTGGCCCATGTACACGTAGTCGCCGGCCACCACCGAGAATCCGCTGCCGGAGACCACCGCGGCAGACGCCTTGCTGATGCCGGTGACGCTCATCGCCGCGGCCAGCGCGGTGCCCACTTCGGTCCGGTAGCCCCGGCCTGCTTCGATGCCCATTGCGGACTCCTAGAATGACGAAGCCCCGCGCGCGGCGGGGCTGGTTGCGAAAACGGCGGTGGTCATGACCACCAGTCGAACTCCACGGACTCGACGTGCAGGCCAATTTCCAGATCGAATCGCCCGTCGCGGCTGGCGCACGGCACGGCGACTGCCGCGAACGCCCCCACGACCGCGTCAGCGATTTCCTTTGCCTGCGCGATGCCTTCGGCCCAGCATTCGACGACGACGCGCGACTGCGTGGCGAGAACGATCCCTTCAAGCCCGGCGATCGGGTCGGTGCGGATCGCGTAGGCGGCTGCCGGCATTGGCTCGCCTTGGGCGATCACGCTCGGGTACATGCGAAAGGCAGACCCCACCCCTAGCAGCGCTGTAAGCGGCGCGTGACCGCTCATCACGTCGAACACGTCGCTGTCGATGCTCATCTACGCCCGTTCTCCACACCGATCGCGCGCCTCAGCTCGTCTGAGAAGGTGCGCGTCGCCTCCTCGCCCTTGGACTGCAGAGCCGGGCCGATGAACGGTCGGGCGGCCATGCGACGCGTGCCGAGCTCGAGGAAGCGGAAGTAGAACGGGTCGCGCGGGTTCCGGCCTGCCCCGAATCCTGCGGCCTTCCCGGCCGCAATCTGCTTTCCGGTCAGGCGACGCACCGTCACGTAGACGCCGACGTCGCCGCGGCGACGCGCGAGGCGCGAGGCTCGCACGGCGATCGAGCGCCGCACCAGCCCGCGGATCCTGTACTTCGTCGCGGTCTGCAGCACCGGCGCGTTCCCGCGCGCTTCGGACTGGATCACGCGACCGGACGCGCGCAGTGCCTTTCGCAGTGACCCGAAGCGCAGCTTCCGCGGCAGGGCGCCGAGCGCGAGCTGCGCGTCCTCCAGGCCCGAGATGCGGATCACCTTATCGGCCATCTCGCACTCCTCGCCGCACGTACAGGTCCACCAGACCCCCACGGCCCTCCACAGGCATCGCTGGGCCGGCCAGGTCGTAGCGTTCCCCCCGCCAGGTCACCCTCATCTCAGGATCGACGCCGGCCAGACGGCGAATTCTGAACCGCGCCTCGAACTCGCCCTGCAGCTGCGCGCCGGCCAGTCGCTCGTCGACGCGAGCGGGCATATAGCGCGCCCACACCGTAGCGAAGGTCGACCAGGTCTCGACCTCCTCGCCAATCGCGTTGCGCGCCACTGCCTTGTGCTCGATCGTGATGCGCTGGTCGAGGGGGCCGGCTTGCATCACAGGCTCGGGATCGCGAAGCGGTCGAGCAGCCTGACCGCGAAGTCCGACGGTGCCGGCGGACGCTCGGCGTCGGCCTCCCGGTGCGCGTACAGCGTGCCGACGCGCAGCAGGATCCAGGACTTGATCAGCGCCGGGCAGCTCGCGTAGCCCGCCACGTAGCGCACGCGGACCGCGTTGGCCTGCTCGCGCGTCGCCGGCCAGTCGAAGTTGTACGCGGGCAGCAGCCAGGCGACGAGCTGCGAGTCGTCGAGCGCGTAGTCCGCGCTGTCGACGGTCTGGGTTGCGCCCGCCTCGTCGACGTAGGTCACCGATTCGACCGACACGATCGCGCCGCGGGGCAGCTCGATCGCGCCTTCCGGGAACGCGTCGAGCGCGAGCTCGATCGTCTGCTCCGGGATGGCGCGGCCCGTCAGGTGCTCCGCTTCCTCGCGCGCGGCAGAGATGAACGCCTGGATCAGGTCGTCCTCGTCGGTCTGGTCCGCGTCGATCCGCAGGTGCAGGCGCGCCTCGGCGAGCGTCACCGGCTCGACGGCAGGCGGCGTCACGACCTTGATACCCATCAGTTCGTCCTCGTTGCGGTCTGCACGTTGCGGCGCCGCGCGCCCTGGATCTGCCGGCCAACGCTGCCGCGCGTGCCGCCGCCAGCCATCCGCGACGCGCGCGCGACCAGCGTCACGCCGGCGAGCGTCGCGTCCAGCTGCCCGGTGATCGCCAGCGCGCCGATCCCCGTAGCGACCAGCGTCGCGTCGCCGAGCGTCCCAGAGACCGCCCCGGTGATCTCGATCGCACCCGACGCCGACAGCGCCGCGTCGGCCAGCGTCGCGGCCACTTCGCCGAGGATCGCCACCGTGCCGGTCGACACCACGGTCGCATCGGCCAGCGTGACCGCCAGCGACCCCGTCAGCCCGCTCGCCAGCGCGCCGTCGGCAGCGAGCGTCGCGTCGGCGAGCGTCGCCGTCACCGCGCCGTGGATCTCCACCGCACCCGCCGCGGAGAGCGTCGCGTCCGCGAGGGTCGCCGCCACCTGGCCGAGGATCTCGACCGTGCCGGTCGCGACCAGCGTCGCGTCCGCCAGCGTCACCGCCAGCGCCCCGGTGACCCCGTCGGCCAGCGCGCCCTCCGCGACCAGCGTCGCGGCGCCGAGGGTCGCGGTCAGCGTCGCCTGGATCTCGAGCGCACCGGCCGCCGAGAGGGTCGCATCCGCCAGCGTCGGCGACGCCGTGCCCTGGATCTCGAGCGCGCCGGTCGCGGCGAGCGTCGCGTCGGCCAGGGTCGCCGAGAGCGTGCCGGTCAGGCCATCGGACAGCGCGCCGTCGGCCGACAGCGTTGCGTCGGCCAGCGTCGCGCTCAGAGCGCCCTGGATCTCGACCGTGCCCGTTCCGACGAGCGTCGCATCCGCGAGCGTCGCGGCGACCTGCCCCTGCAGGTCGAGCGCGCCGGTCGCCGAGAGCGTGGCGTCGCCGAGGGTCGCCGCGACAGCGCCCGCGATCTCTACGGCGCCCGTCGACGCGAGCGTCGCACCAGCGAGGGTCGCAGCGAGCGTCCCATGCAGCTCAAGCGTCGCGGTCGCGGCAAGGGTCGCGTCGGCGAGCGTCGCCGAGAGCGTGCCGGTGATCGCCTGCGGCGCCGCCGACAGCGGCAGGACGCGCCGGCGCGGCCGGACTCGCGTCGGTTGGCGGAACAGCGATGCCCGCATGGGTCAGCCCGTCAACCCGTTCCGGTCGAGGGACGTTGTAGGTGCATGCCCTACAAACTTCGCCCCGCCCACTGCCCGATCTGCGGCGCCGAGTACCTTGCCCGCGCCACCAGCCGGTTCTGCTCGAAGGCGTGCTCGCGGCGCCTGACGCCGGAGAAGTTCTGGCAGAAGGTCGAGCGCCGCGGTCCCGATGAATGCTGGCCGTGGCTTGGCTCGACCGACGCCTGCGGCTACGGCCGGATGAAGGCCGACGGCATCCGACTTGCTCATCGGTACGCGTACCGCGACACCCACGGCGCGCCCCCCGATGGCGCCGAGATCTGCCACCGCTGCGACAACCCGTCTTGCGTCAACCCGGCACACCTGTTCGTCGGCACGCACCGCGACAACATGGTCGACGCCGCCGAGAAGGGCCGCATGCACCGCCTGAAGCGCGGACGCGCTCCGATCACGCCCGAGATCGTCGAGCGCATCCGCGCGATGTACCCTGGCATGTCGCAGCAGGCCATCGCGGACGCCTTCGGGCTGTCGCAGACCCACGTCAGCCGGATCGTTCGCCGCGAAGCGCGCCGGAATCATCCAAGTTCCTGAATCCAGATCGTGCCGGACATCGTGACCGAGTCGGCCGGCGTCGTCGCCAGCTCCAGCGTGCAGCGCCGCGACGCCGCCATCACCAGCTGCTGCTCCTGCGTGAACAGCACGTCGAGCGGCACGCGGATGTTCCAGTTCCACGCGCCGTGCGTGACGATCGTGCCGGTCGACGCCTTCGTGGTGTTGTTCGCCTCGGCGGCGAACCCCGCCGACGCCATCGTCGAGTCGTTCGCGACCGGCGTCGGCGCCGAGCCGCCGCTGCCCGAGGTCGACTGCCCCGACTTCAGCAGGATCGAGAGCGCCTCCTCCGCCGTGTCGCCGACCTCGGTCGACTGCGAGAGCGAGAAGCCGAGAATGACGATCGGCTTGCCCGACGCGGCGACCAGCTCGAACAGGTCCTGCTGCGCGGTCACCGCGACGCCGTTGAACTGGACGGTGTAGACCCCGGACATGGTGTTCCCTCAGTGGTAGCGGTACGCGGGCCGGATGCCCGGCGGCTTGCGGTACGGCACGTTCGCCTTCGGCGCGACCTCGCGGTAGACCGCGACCGCCGCCGCCCACGCTGCCGCGTTGTTCGTCGTCCACGACGCCGCATCGGTCGTCGCGCCGGAGACGATCCGCGCGATCGACGACCAGCCGACCTGCGTCGTCGTGCTGTCCTGCTCCGCGATCAGCGTGAACGCGCCGTCCTCGGTCGCCGCCGATCCGCTCGAAGCGTTCAAGTGCACGAGGCCGCCGAAGAACAACGCCGCCCCGGAGCTGTCCGCGTCGCCCGAGTTCGGCGCGGTGCTGTCGCCGTTCGCGGCGGCCGTGTCGACCAGCCTCGAGGCATCGAACGTGCCGGTGTACTCGTCGACGGCGAGCCAGGTCGACACCCCGTTCGCGCCACCGGCGAGCGTGAGCGTCAGCGACCCGGCCCCGGCGACCAGAACCGAGAACTGCGCGACGTGCAGGTAGAACCCGCCCCCTACGTCACGCGTCGAAACCGCGTCGCGCGTGATCGTCCCGATCGTCGACGTCCCGGCGGTCTTGGTCAGATCGCCGGCCACCGGCGGATCGTTCGCGCCGTTCGTCAGTACGCCGCCGGTGATCGTGAGCAGCGAACCGACCGCGACGTTGTTCGGGTATGCGCGCGCGACCGAGGCCGACGCGGAATAGGTCGACGCCTTCTGCGACGGCGACTTCGCCGCGATCGTCACGTGTTCCTCGGCCGGTAGACCGTGACCTGGTCAGCGGTCGGGTTCTCGGCGAGCCCGGACTGGAAGAACACGCAGCACTTCGTCAGCGGGTTGTACTCGCAGGACTTGCCCCAGACGCCTTTCGGCTTCGGCACGATCGTCGCGCCGCCGGCGAGTGTGTGCGACGTCACCGTCCAGGTGTCCGACAAGGTCGCCGGGATCTCGATCTCGTAGACCTTGTCCGTGTTCGAGGTCACCCCGAACACCAGGATCCGCTGCGAGTCCTCGCACCAGGTGATCGCGCCCCACTGCACCGGGATCGCAAGCGCCGACGAGAGCGTCGCCGAGCCAGCGACCGACGGCTGCGACACGCCGCTCGCGACGTTCGCGTACTGCAGCACCAGGTTCCCGCTCGAGCGGTACGCGCCGACGAGCAGGTCGCGACCCTCGCAGTAGATCAGCGCGCCGTTCGTGGGATCGCCGCCGTCGGTCTGCGCCTCCGGGTAGGAGAATCCGGTGCCCGATCCCGTGACCCAGGTGTTCGACGTCGGGTCGAACCACTGCATCGAGTACGGGCCGCCACCGCCCTGCGCCATCGCGAACTGACGGCCCTGCACCGGCACGTACCGCGTGATGATCGGCGCCGACTCCCATGTCCAGCCCGCCGACCCCGTGCTGCTCGTGCGTCGGACCCACGCCCGCGAGTTGTACGAGGTCGCCGGCGTGGTCAGGTCAAGCCCGTGCGCGACCAGCCCGTCGAAGTCCTGCTGATGCCCCGCCGCGACGTTCGCCGGCTGCACGAACACGCCGTCGATGACGTCCCCGCACCCGTAGCTGTGCGGCCCGATGATCCGCAGCGGGCTCGACGGCGAGCCGCCGACCAGCGCCTCGCCGTAGCTGTTGATCTCGGCCGACAGGTCGCCCGTGTCGAGCGACGCCTGCGCCCAGTCGAACGGCGAGAGCACGCACTCGAACGAGATCGCCGTCTCGCCGAAGGTCAGCATCACCGCGCCGTTGTAGTTCGTGGCGCTGTGCCCGCCGCCCCAGATCAGCAGGCCACCGAAGTCGCCCCAGGTCCGGTGCAGGAACTGCGCCGAGTAGTCGGTGACGACTTTCTTCGCGTGGAACATGTCGTACCCGACCCCGTTCGGGTCGAACACGGCACGGAAGTTGTTCGAGAGCGTCCCGCCGCCCTGGGTGAAGGTCGAGACGCCACCTGCGGCCGGCACCCAGGACGGAAGCGTCGGCGCCGGCTGGACGCCGTAGGTCGTGCCCCGGGTCGGCAGCCGCGCGCCGCGCAGCAGCGTGCGCGTGCGTGCGCCGAACCAGTCCGGACCGACCCGCATCGCAGGCTCAGGCGTTGCCGTCGGTGAGCGTGTAGCCGGTCACCGTGAAGGACTGGCCGGACGCGAAGGACGTGTTGTCGACTTGGAGATCTCCCCCGCCGCCGGTCACGGTGATGGACCCCTGCTGATGGCACGTGGTGCCGCCCGAGTCCTTGATCCGGAAGTGCGCCGCCGTGCCGGTCCCGTTCGCCGACGAGTCCTGCCAGGTGCCCGACTTCGCCTTGCTGCCGCTCGAGGCCGCCGCCAGCCAGTCGGAAGGCAGCGTGATCGAGGCGAGCAGCGTGCCGCTGTCGGCCGCCGCACAGTTCGCCGGCTGCGCGCCGGTACGGATCTCGAGGATCGGCGAGGTGCCGACGGTCGTCTCGATCGCGTCGAGCCGCGCGTTCCGCACGGCGACGGAGTGCTGAATGGTCATGATCTGGCCTCAGATGCGAGCGGGGCACCCGAAGGCGCCCCGCGGGCGGTTGCGATCGACGCCTGGATCAGGACGCCGCGATCTTCAGCAGCTTGATCGCCTGAGTGTTGCGCAGCTTGCCGCCGACGCGCTTGCGCACGTAGAACTTCACGAACCCGGGGGTCGTGATCTCGTCGCGGGTGATGCGCATCCCCACGCGATCGGCGATCAGGTAGCCCTCGCGGAAGTCCCCGAACGCGATCGGGAAGTTCCCCGCGCCCACCGCCGGCATGTCCTCGGCCTCGACCACCGTGTAGCCGAGGAACGTCGACGGCTGGCCGGCCTGCAGCGACGGCTGCCACAGGTACTGGTTCGTCGTGTCCTTGTACTTGCGCATCGCGGCGAGCACGAGCTTGTTCGTGACCCAGGTCGCGTTCGAGCGGTAGCGGGCGCGCAGCGCGTAGACCACGTCGTAGAACGTGTCGGCCGAGGTCGGCATCGCCGACGCCTGACCGGACGCGATGTACTGCAGCGTGCCGAAGGCGCGCGAGGCGTCGACGGTCGTCGCCGGGGCCGGGCCGGCGAGGAAACCGGTCGGCTTGTTGGTGCCGTCGCCGGACACGAACGCGGTGCCCTCGCCCTTGGCGATCGCCTCCGAGGCCGACGAGACCAGCCAGTCCTCGACGTCGAAGAACAGGTCGTCGAGCGACTCCTCCGACGCCTGCGGCTTGGCCGAGGCCATGCCGAAGGTGGGCGCGACCTCCGCCAGGTCGGGCGTGTTCGTCTGGTTGCGCGTGCCCGCCTCGGCCACCCACTCGAAGGCGGCGCCGTTCACGTCGAACAGCTCTTTGTAGTCGGGCGACCCGACGGTGCGCACGGTCGCGATCTGGCGGATCGGCGAAATGTCGACCGACAGCCGCTGGATCTGGCGCTCGATGATCTCCGGCAGCGCGAAACCGCCCGCCGAGCCGGTCGAGGTGACCGTCTGCGTCGCGCGGGTCTCGAAGCCGTCGTCGCCCTGGCCGTTCGCCTTCGTCTCGACCTTGCGCAGCTCGCGCGCGCGCAGCTGCAGCGCGGTCCGGCGCTCCGGGTCGCCCGGGTTGCGCACCCAGTGCAGGAAGGCCGACTTGTACGCTTCGGCCTCGGGGGACTGACGGTCGCCGTCGTGGCCGGCGCCGCCGAGCGCACCCGGGCGCGACAGCTTCGTCTCGACCTTCTCGAGCTGCGCCTTCAGCTCGCCCAGCGCGGAGAGGTCCGCGTCGATCTTGGCGAGCTTCGCCTCGATCTCGCCGACCGCCTCGCCGCGCGCCGCCTTCGCCAGGCGGTCGTCGTTGACCTTCTTGTACTCGTCGAACGCGCGACCGATCTTCTCGATCGTCTCGCCGAGCTGCTTCAGATCCGGGGCCTCGCGCTTCTCGTAGACGCGACCGGCCGCCTTCGCCTTGAACGCGGCGAAGTCGTTGTGCATGCGGTGCATGATGTTCCTTCAGGGAGTGGTGATGGAGCGCAGCAGGCGGTCCGCCGCTGCATGGGCCTGTCCGATCGACTGCACGGCGTCCCGCCGCTCCTCGCCCAGACGCATGACGCGAGACACGAATGCCGTCGCGTCGGCCTTGCTGAATCCCGCGTCTCGCAGGATCCGCTCGGCGTCCTTCGGAAGCGCGACGCCTTCGGTCGCGCTGCGAATGTCGGTGACTCGCGCCGCCCGGTTCGCCGGGAAGGTCACCAGCGAGACCTCCCACAGCTCGACCTCGGTCAGCGTGCGCACCTCGTTCTCGGTGTCGTACTGCCACGACTTCGAGTAGAAGCCGATCGACAGCCCGTTGAGAGCGCCCATCTTCACGAGCGCGTGGGCCTCCTTGCCGCGCACCGTGTCGAGCGCCAGCTTGCCGCGGATCGACAGCCCGCGATCGTCCTCGACCATGTCGGTCCAGACCCCGATCGGCTCGTCCGCGTTGTGCTGCCAGAGCATCGCCGGCATCGTGCCCGCGGCCTTGTGCTCCGTGAGCGACTTCTTGAAGGCGCCTTTCGCCACGATGTCGGAGTACGCGTCGCGCACTCCGAACACCGATCCGTATCCCTCGACCGTGCCGTCGTCACCGGCGGCCTTGATCTGCAGCGCGAACGCGAGCGTGCGCCGCTCCGGCGCCGCCTCACTCTTGCGTTCCAGCGTCCGTCGGGTCGTCATCTTCGGGTTCCTCTGCGGGCGGCGTCGCGCCGCCATCGGTGCCACTGCCCGCGCCGCCCATGTTCAGCGGCGTCAGGGGCTCGTCCAGGCCCGGGAGCGGGTCCTTGCCCTCCTCGTCCCGGATCTCGTTGCGCGTGTAGATGCCCATTTCGGTCATCGTGCGCGCCCAGGCCGCCCGGTCCTTCATCGACCCGGCGAGCAGGTATCGCGTGTCGAACTCGGCCCACAGCGGCCCGGAGCCGTCGAGCAGCATTTCGTCGAGACGCTGCGTCCAGGCGGCGTGCCACGGCGCGAGCGTGTGCTTCACGTGCGCCGCGAAGAACGCCTCGGAGGACGCGAACGTCGCGGCCTTGTCCGAGTGCATCGCCATGATCGGGAACACGCCGAACGCCCGGCAGATCTCCTCGACCTGCATCCGGCGCGTCTCGAGGTGCTGCGCGTCGACGCCGGACATCGCCGTCTGCACCCACTTCGCGCTGCGGTCGAGCACCATCGGCGCGCCGGCCCGGTCGCCGCCGGTCGCGAACTTCTTCAGCGCGTTCGACAGCCGCGAATACTGCTCGTCGGTGAGCGTCCCATCGACCGAGTAGACCCCGCTCGTGCGCACGCCCTTCGCGTGCATGTCCGCCTGGCTCTGCTCGGTCGCGATCGCCAGCCCGATCGAGTTGCGCGCCATCATCACGGCGTTCAGCGGCCGGATCCAGTCCCACTGCAGATTCGGCAGCACGAACACGTCGTCGGCGGTGAACTCGCCGAGGAAGCCGTGCTCGTCCCAGACCCGATACCTCGGCTCGTAGCGCGCGGCGAACTCGACCGACCAGCGCCCGGGCATCACCGGGATCAGCTCGCGCACGCGCCGGTTCTCCCCTCGGACCTTCAGCGAGAGCCCGGTGCCCGTCAGCGCGGCGTGCACGGTCATCATCCGGCGCCACTCGAACGAGGTCTGGAACTCGTTCGGCCGGCGCGCGAGCAGCCGGTACTCCGGGATGTTCGTCGCCGCCTGGCGCCGTCCATCCGGTCCATCCCGGTACACGTTCAGCCGCGGCGTCGCGCAGCCGTCCGCGATCGCCTTGACGCAGGCGAGCACGGTCGACACCTGAAGCGCCGTCTTGTCCGTGACCGCGACGCCGGCGACAGTGCCGCCGGTCGTGCCGTCGATCAGCGACGCGACCTGGTCGTAGGTGAGCTGCGCCGCCTTCCGGCTGAAGGCGAAGCGCAGACGGTCAAGCAGCCGCATCCGCCGGTTCCTTGTCCCACCACGACGAACCCTCCGAGGACGGCGCGATCGCACGGTTTAGCGCAGTGATCAGCGCCACCACACCGTCGATCTTGTTCTCGGGACGTTCCTTGCGGGGATAGATGTTGTCCTTGGCGTCGCGGTGACAGACCACGTTCGACACCATCCAGGTGAGCACGGGGTCACCGTTGTGCTTCAGGCGCCTCTGCAGAACGAGCGCCTCGAGCTCCTTCATCGGCTCGGAGAAGTTCAGCACCGTCGGCCGGATCTCGACCATCGGGAGCTGCTTGTCGAGCAAGTGCCCGACCAGCTGCGTCGCTTGTGCCGGATCGAAGCCAATGGCCGTCACCACGCGGGTGTCGTGCGTCTCGACGATGTCGTCCTCGATCCGGTCGTAGTCGGTGACTTCGCCGTCGGTGACGGTCAGCAGTCCACGCCGGCGCCACCCGTCGTACTGGCTGTTCGTGCCCGACTCGACGGCACGCTCGGGCAGGTAGTAGCTCCCAAACACCGCGTACTCATCGCCGCGACGGTAGAGCCTCACGAAGGCGGCGATGTCCACCTTCGACGCCAGGTCGAGCCCGCCGAAGCACTCCGCGTCGAGCCAGTCCTCCTCGCGCAGCGCAGGATCGGCGCAGGCATCCCAGGCCCGCATGTCCATCCAGGCCGAGTCGGCGTTCACCCAGACGTTCAGCCGCTTCGTCAGGAACCCGTTCAGCGCCGACGGCATCGAAGCAGCCTTGCGGGCCGCCGCTTCCATGTCGTCCTCGAGCACCGACACCCCGAAGTTCGGATTGCACTTCGCCCAGGTCGCGGGGTCGTCCCACGCGTCACCGTCGTCGACGGTGTAGACGATCCCGAAGAACGTCTCGTCCTCGACCGATCGCTGCAGGATCTTGGTCACGTGCGTGCGCTGCTCGTAGCACACGCCCGCCCGGTCCGAGCCCGCCGTCGTGATCATCCAGATCATCGGCTGGTCGCGCGAGCCCGTTCCGCTGTCGAGCACGTCGTAGACCGCTCGGGTCTTGTGCGCGTGCAGCTCGTCGACGACTGCCCCGTGGATGTTCAACCCGTCGAGCGTCGAGCCTTCAGCCGACAGCGGCTTCAGCACCGAGACCGCGTCGGGCACCGCCAGGTGATGCTCGAACACTCGCACCCCGAGCGCCCGGCACATGGCCGGCGTTCGCTCGGCCATCCGCTTCGCATCGTCGAAGGTGATCCGCGCCTGGTCCTTCGTCGTCGCCGCCGAGTACACCTCGGCACCGGCCTCGCCGTCGCCGGCGAGCAGGTACAGCAGCAGCCCCGAGCTGATTGCCGACTTACCGTTCTTGCGCGGCACCTCGACGTAGGCGCGCCGGAAGCGTCGCAGCCCCGTTTCCCGGTGCACCCACCCGAACACCGTCGTCAGGATGAAGCACTGCCACGGCTCGAGGCGGATGAGCTCGCGCGCGCGAGCCCATTTCCCTTTCAGGTGCGGCAGGCCTGAGATGAACTCGCACGGCCGCGCAGCGCGGTCCGCGTCCAACACCCACGGCCAGTCGGGGCTCCCGACGCGCTCGAGGTCGTGCGCCTGGCGCTCGCAGGCACGGCGCACCCAGTTGCAGGCCGGGACGGTCCCGGCGAGCACGTCGCGGCGGTACGCCTCCGCTGCCAGGACGAACGAGTTCACGCCGAGCGGAAGCGATCCCAGCCGGCGCCGGCAGCAGGCGCGTCGATGCCCGGCAGCTGCGGTTGGTTCATCGACGGCGTGACCCGCGCGCGGGCCGACGGCGACAGCCCGAACAGCGCGAGGTAGCGGTTCACCTCCTCGCGCAGCGAGCGCAGCAGTTGCGCCTGAACCGACTGCTGCCGGTAGCCGCTCGGCGTGGAGTCCTCCATCACCGCCGCGACCGCATCGTAGTAGTCGGCACCATCGGCGACGCGGGCCTCGATCCGACGCTTCATCGCCAGCTCGAGCTCGACCATCCGCCCGTATGCCTGGCAGTACATCGCCAGCGCAGCCAGGTCGACGCGCGCGATCAGGCCGAGCGTCGCCAGCTCGGGCGTGATCCGCTTCCACTCCTTCACGGCCGTCACGCTCAGGTGCTTCGGCACCGACGGGACCGCGACCTCCGGGTTCACCCCGTCGGCCAGGTTCAGCGGACGCTTCCCGGGGTTGCCCTCGAGCAGCTTCAGGATGGTCGGCTTCGGCGGACGCCCCACGGCACTCATCGGTCACCCCTGCACTGCTTCGATACCCCCCGTGGGAGTTTCGCGCTCACTGAAATTTGGTAGATCGGAAGAGCG
>ERZ869921.167-NODE-167-length-41505-cov-8.424825_pt1 | contig 41505 bp, 57 predicted proteins | sample MGYA00579310_ERZ869921 | MGnify/ENA primary metagenome ERZ869921 (study PRJEB32216, sample SAMN09231816) | wastewater metagenome | place: USA: Maryland | collected 2016-06-21 | study: EMG produced TPA metagenomics assembly of the PRJNA472060 data set (Reclaimed... | reverse complement strand
CTCCCGCAATCAAAAGGTGTGGCATGCTATCGAGATGGACTTTTACTACCTCACCGTTTGGATCGACACCGAGAGGTAGTGACAAAGTATCTTTTACAAAATTCCACTTGCCTAATTTTACAGAGCTTCGCTTTTCATTTTCAACTTCAATACCCACAAGCGATGTGCCCGGGATTGGTGCAACTATTTTCACCTTGCCTTTTGTCTGTAGTGCAAACGCAATATCGTCAGCATACTTTTTGAACGTAGCCATCTTAACCCCAGCAGACACTTTGAATCGGTACTGAATGATCGATGCACCGACCTTCGGAGCTTCCGGCTCGACAGGTATTCCAAGCTCGGCAAACTTCATCTTGATGCGCTCCTCTGGTAGTAGGTGCTTATTTACGTCAGAATCGAGTCGTGACGACACGAAACGCTTTGAGACGAGTGCTACATCGCGAACCTTGTGAATCACCTCTACATCGCTCATATCAGCGTTAATGAGCCCCTGTGCGTAGATGAGCCCTGCCTGCTCACCATCGAACATGTCCGAGAGATTTGGTAAAAAGATAGGATTGTTCGAAAGGAACTTTACTACATCGCTGTAAAGGTTATCAAAAATGATGTGGTACGGTTCATGATCCAGTGGCACAACCCAGTCTCGAATTTGCGGTTCGATTTTTCCATCCTCGCCCTGCTTGTTCTCAGTAACTTTTATTTCACGGAATATAACATTCTTTGCTTTCAGTCCTTTAGCCGCCGCAACCAATCGACCCATAAAGATAGCCTGCACGATTTTCACATAGTCCTCCTTCCCGTAGTCAGTGAAGACCTTGCTAAACTTTGTATCGATAATACTCACCGACCCGTCTTTGTTTTCAACAATCAGGTCCGCGCGACCCGATGCAGGTAGTGGCATCATGTCACCCGTGTAGCTTCTTATTTCAGCCTCGAGCTTCTCCTCGCATGAGATTATTTTGTGGTAGTCCGGCTCCTCTGCAAAATAGAAATTGATTGCACGAGTGTATAACTTCAACATCTCCTCACGTGATCCTGTTTTTCCATACTCGATGTAGTTATCGTTTGCCTGTGCGATGTATTGGAGACCTGCCTCGCGCGCGAGCCCGATAGCCTCTGCACGATCAGCTGGCACTACGATATCAGGCTTCCCGCCGTAGTACAACTGCAACGCATCATGCGCGGCGCTCCCGACGATCGACGATGGACTGCGCTTGCTGTCATACACTCCAAGTATGTACTTCATCTTAAAGATGAGAGGGTTTCGTAGTAACTGTGTGAGTGACGAATACGATAATTTGTTTACTGGTAGCTGTAGCTCTTTGCTCATTGTTTTTTAATTATTGTTATACATGTAGTATAGCATTTGATGACCGTTGATAACATAGAGAGTTATCCCCTTTTCTTAAAAGATATGTTCAATGCTTGTGGCGTGCCTGCGTAGAAATGTTCGTGGATAACTTCTCCTTTTTTTGGAATTCTACCGTCTGGATATACCGCATCCTTTGCAAGTGTAGTTGTCAGAGATTTAGGTATATTTTTTATGTAACATACAAGCATGTAGCATTCTAAACAATGAACCTCGAAAGGGTACTTTATTTTTGAGATCATCACTATTTAGTACATTTAATTTCTACAAAATCTCCATAGGTACTCTCGACTTTGCCAAAATGTATCCGCATCGAAGGACCCATTCCCATTGGATACATCTCTTCTAAAATCTCAGGGGGTATGATCTCGCATGTAGCTCCAATGAACATAAAGTTGTGTCCACTCTCAGCAAATCTAAAATCAAAAGAACCACCGAAAGCGTCCGCCAATTTTTGCTTATTCGCGTTTGACTCTTTTGAATCTTCACTCACGACTATACCTCTTTGATCCAAGCATGGATATATTTTTATTCCCAAAATGATGCCGAGCAATATACCGATTACAAATAAAGTAGTTTTCATAGATGTTATTTAGATTGTGTAGACTCGGGTGCGTGAAGTGCGGGCATTGTTGCCGGACCAGCCACATCGAGTACAGGCTTATCGACTCCCTCACCTTCATAGTCTTTCTCAAGTGCTTGCTGTAGGTCCTGCGTCTTTGGCAATAGCTTTGCAAGTTGAATGAGACACGTCTTGCGCCACATCCACTTCTCAGGGTCCTTGCTATTCCAAGGTGAGTCGGATGTGTTCTTTGCTTTGCTCATGTCCTTGATTGCCATCACGTCGTCCTTCGACATGACCTTAAACAGTCGACCTCCATTGGTGGTGTGCGCGACACAGTAAACTCCAACAGGCTCTCCTTTCTTCTGTCCAAAAGGTGTAGGCACATGCACGAGCCGTGTCTCAAGACCCTCTGAATACTCGAAGGTTTCATTGTCGTACACGATCATTGCTGCAATGCTTTTGATCTGATTGGTACGCCATATGAGAGTAACGATACCCTGATATCCCAACTGGAACTTCGCCTCACTACCGTAAGGGATTATGTATGCCTCGCCAGACACTCCTGACGGCATGAATTTAAATTGTGCCGACTGTACTAGCGCTGACAAAAGAGATGTCTTATCACAACTTAATAGCTTTGGAACTCTCCGAATGTACTCGATCGATGAGGTGAGGAAGCGCATAGCCTCGTCATTGTTTCCGTGAAAGTAATTGGTGATCTGCTTCATGTACTCCTTGTTTGCCATTTCAGCCTTAATAACCTGCAACGGAGTAGGTGCAGGTTTATTCGGTGTAGTTGCTACATGTGTTGTTTCGCTCATTTTTAGTTTTTTAATTATTTACTACGCTGTTACATCACCCGCGACTGCTGCTGAGATGGTCTTGATAACGTTCGAACCCTTGAATTTGTATCGTTTGGTTTTGCCGTCACCTGTGATTACTGCCTTGAGGTGGTTGTCACCATCACGATCAGCTTTCACGAAGCGCCGGTATCGACGTATATCCGTCCCGAGGAAAGGGAGCAGACCATCTGCAAGTTCAGTAAGCGAGTACCATTTTTCAGGATTTATTTTTTTGATTCCCATAAAGGTACTTTTATTGACTTGTAATGTGTTTAGTATACCCTTTGTGCCAACAATGGACAACAAAGGTTATCCACACTACTGGAGTTTGGTGATGCCTAACAGAAGTACACTTCGAACTCCTTTGTTGTCCTGTTCGTAGCGTCTCTCAAGCGCTTTGATTGTATCGTAGGTCATACGTTCACCACACAAGTTTTTTGTCAATTGACCTATACCCATACCACCGTCCGAATTTATATAGTTGAATGATACGAGATAGTCGTAGCACGATGGCTCTGTAGGTGTCGCAGTAATAGAGTTAAATATGTTAAATCCAGCAGCAAGTCCAAAACCTACTGTGGCAAGGATAGCTGATCCCATCAAACCAAAAACAACTATTTCTCCGATCTCTTGCCAGACTGTCTTCGCTTCCTTTTTCTGCTCTACTTTTGGTGCTTGTTCCATATAGTTTTTTAATTAAGATATTGTAATATTTTGTCGTTTCCCCTTTCCAAAATGACGTAGTTCTTTTGCACACCCTTGTCGTCAACACAGAAATAATTGTCCGGGACCTTTGTGGTGATAGCTCCATTTGCTGCAGAGGCAGGTGATCCGGCTGGTAGTAATACACCCTTGTTACACTTGAGCATGAAGAAAGGGATCTTGATTGCCTCAAGTCGTTTTACTTCTTTTGTAAGCTCTTCGATTTTGCGACCGCGCTCATCGACAAACACAAGCGACGTTGCTAGTGCGACGATTGCGATCACCCACGCAATGATAGGTAGTATCTTCATAGTTACTGTTGAGGATTACAAATGATTGCTAAAGACCTTATGCCTCCATTGTCACCTAGAGGAGCTGTGTTACATCGAGCGTCAATTGACACCACAGTTGTAGTTGCAAGCTCAGTTCCGGGAATTGATGCGTAGATATCGAAACCTGCAAATCCAAAATTACGCGCAAGCTGTAACCGTTCGTTGTAGGCTTTTATAATATTTACATACTGTTCACGCTCAGTCCGTAAATTGCTGATGATACCAAAGAAAAATACTACGACCACACCTACTACGAATATTGCTACTGCGTTGCGCGCGAGCGCTTCAAACAAAACCTTAAACAACGATTTGATTCTTTTCATAAATAAAATTGATTTAGCTTTTAATACGACACAGGCACTTGTACGCATTCACTTCGTCAAACGACCCCTCGACCAGATCGGTGTCCCCGCGACACTCGTAGCAGAGGTCACCACGATCGATGAGTAGACTTTCCAATTCCTTTGTAGAGACTTTAAAAACATCCCCACGCATTGTTGTGATTTCGATGATCCGAGATTCGTTATCGATAGAGTGAGCACGCAAATCTTTTATCTTTATATTGATTATCTTCATGACAGTAGTGCATAGACAAACAATGAAAACATAAGGACTGCGACCAAAAAAGCTATCGCACCGACAAGATCACCGTTTTCTCTCCACCACAACTCCTCCTTTATCTTTTCAGAGGTCCTCACTGAATCCATAAATTCAGGATCGTACCCCCAGTCAACACCGCTAGTATATTCTTTTGGCTCCATCAAAATATCTTAAACTTGTAATGCATTTAGTATACCTTGATGACCATTGATGTCCAGTGATGACTTATCCCCAGATAGTATCCAACCCTCGATAGGGTATTCTCGCCTCACAAAATATCCCTCGATCTTTTGTGAGTAATTAAGGAAACTAGATGGAGCATCTAAAAACCTGTGCCAGAATACCCTGCCGAGGGTTGGCAATTGATTATTCTGTTTTTGGAGCCTCGAGTTTTGATGCTTTGAATTTCAATGCATTCAATAGCCCAGCAAATACTCCGGCAACGCTGAGTGTACCGAGTACAGGTTTAAGATACATTTCGAGCAACCCCCAGATAGTCAAATCAGAGAGCCCAGCGAATGTGAGGAATAGCAATACACCTGAAACTATACCGATGAGAACTTTGAAGAAACCAATTTTGAACGAATACTTTTTTTCCATTTGTTTTTTAATTACGGCTTTTAATAATACCCATTTATTATATACCCAAGCATAGATTGGAAAAAGGGGATACGAAATAACTTTTTAACTTATTTCCGTGGCTTAACATCGTCGATGGCAGGGGGTGTAAATGTCCGTGGACGGTCCACGGTCCGCGTAGGTTAGGTAAGGATAGGGTAGGTTAATACAACCCCTTAGTCGCAAAAGCGACGAGTCTTTGAATGAAATAAAAAACCGCTCCCACAGGGGAGCAGTCTTGAAGGTGCAGAGATTTACTTCGGGCTGATCCGAATAATCTCTTGTACGATCGGGTACACCACGACAAGCGCGGTAGTTCCGATGATGATGGCGGTCAGGATGACTGATACAATTTTTTGAGCATTCATTGTGCAATCAAGTAATAGGCTATTACGTCACCCTGTAACGTTTCCGAGCAACTAGCTCGTAGTCAGGATCGATCCATTTCTCGGATAGGACCCGTGCAATAACCTCTGGTGAGGTATTTGAAAAGATGAGATGAAACGCATCATGTTCGCGCAGGGGAACTATCGAAAGGTTCTCATCAACGTCCATACCAGAAAGGCAAATCGGCTTCCGATGGTGAACGTTGTGCTGTACTCCCGTTTGCTGGGTTACGAGCTTTGCACGCTCTCGAATCTGCTTGAGATTTCGTCGGCGTAGTTCTCGTACCTCTCTGGGGACTTTTTGTTTTCTTCTCTTTTTCATATTTCCTTTTTGGAAACCACCAAGGGAGATAGTCAACCTTCCATGATGGGGTTTTCATTTGATGGAATGAGAATAATGAGACCAGCGTTCGCAACGACGAGTTCATCGTCCTTGAACAGTTGGGCGCAGACACGGTCGCAAAACCGTTGACTGTCGTCCATGAAGAATCCAACAAGTGGACATCCGCAGTTTACACATTTCATAGTTGTGATGATGTGATGCCGGCAAGAGCAAACGCGCCAGCGAAGAAAATTACGAAGAACAAAACCATACAAATAAAGTATAGCAGAAAACGAACAATCCCCTTCCGCGCAAACGGTTGGGGATTACTCGCATTTAAAAGTAAGCAATATTGCTATTGCATTTGCATTATAGCAGATCTTTTATTTTTGTGTTGACCGGAACGTTTAGTCTATTAGCAACTGCCATTGCGTAACTCTTAGGGTCGTTGTTATCGCTACGAGGGGCGTAGCGCTCGTAAAACTCCAATAACGAGTGTTCGGGCGAGTAGACGGTCGAAAGCCCCGTACAGGCACGTATAAGCAGAGTTTCAAGGGCAGCCAAGCCTTTCTCGTATGTCTCAAACACGCAGAAGTTCGATCCATCATCTCGTAGCGCCATGTTCCTGAATATTCCCATGTAGCGGATGTTGCCGGGATTGTTGTTGCGATATGACTTTGAACCGTTTACAAAACCACGCTCTCCGGGTTTGTAGAATCCTTCATGCGCCTGTATTGCAAGTGCCCATTCTTTGATTTTATTCATATTACCTATTCTAGCATTTGCCCTCTCGATAGACATTGGACCAAAGAATCCAGTCATCGGTAGGCCTTGTTTCTTTTGCCACATGATCACTGCACGTTTTGTATTAGGGCCAAAATAGGTAGTCTCATTACCTATTGAACCTGTACCCTCGAGCGCGACCGTAGTCTCTGGGTCTTCATTCAACATCTTTTGTAGCTCGCGGACATCAGTGTGTGTATCAGTTTGCTTTAATGTTTTTGTAAAACGAAACGGCAGTATCTTTACTTTAGAAAGCATGTCGAGTGGGATTTCAGTAAACGCTGTGATATCGCGGATAGTATCCTTGTGGTCACTCCACATAAAATATCCGTACCCGCCAGTAAGCCATCCTTTTAGTTTTGCAAGCCATCCCTCACCCCATGAGTTTTTGAAAAAGAATTTATAGTCATCGCCAACCTTGTCGTATGCGTATACCAAGACATCGTGATAATCCTTAGTAGTTCCAAGTACTGGCAATCTTTCCCATCTACCATACCGAAGTGATGCGGTCACACAACCGTTTTGTGCAATAGCGTCAGTGATACTTTTGAGATCGTTGTACACATACGCAAACCCCGGCACTCGGTACTCCCGTGCATTTTTGATTACCTTGTCCTCAAGGGCAAACCCTTTATATTTTTCTTCACCACCCGAGATGTCATTTGGAAGTATGTCCTCAGTTGGAAAGCCGTACTTCACTGCAACGACAGAGGCTAGGCGTGTGTACGTCCCGCGCACGTGCGAGGGTAGGCCATCAAACATTTTGCAAATTCTGTAGCCATAGCGAGGTGAAAGGTTAAAAACAAGCCCGAGCTTTTTGAAAATCATAACCATCAGTGCCATTGCGCGTGAGTGGTTGGTGCATGAAGGGATCGCACCTTGGTCCAGTACCTTTAGTTTCTTTATGTAAAAATCAGAACCGTGATAAGAGGTGGGCGCATTTTGCGGTGTTTGAACAGATGCAAGGGAGAGGTCTCGGTAGTCGGGCTCTGGCTGTATCGAACCAGTACCACGAGTCTTCACCTTCATGCCAAACAATAATTTTATAAATTCTAACATTTTATTTTTTAGGATCTTTTTTAATAGTCTTTTCAAGTATGTCCCGTAGCTTTGAGAGTAGGAAATTGATAGCATCAAATTCTTGTACTTCTTTTTTCAAACGGATACTTTGAATGTTCGACAGTATAGAGTATAACTCGGAAATGATGAGAATGTTTAGCGTAGATTTCCCCAAAAAGACAAGGTCAAAACCGACACCGTGACCAGCAATGGTTATAAGCAAGGGGACCAGAATGATAGTCGCCTTTGATAAGATGCCGAGCGTAAGGCTATGCGATGTGACACTTCTCCAACCGCGAATCGTCCCGCTTTTGATAATCCCCGTGAGCGTATCGGTTAGCATAAAAATACCGAGGATGGTATATGCGTCAGGACCTAGACTTAGAAAAGCAGCGCAAAGATAACTAAAGTTTTTGATCAGGGCAGTGATTGTAAATGTAGGTGCAGATGCCTCCATATGAATTTATAATAATCTACCAATCTCTATCTCGTAGCTTTGACCTGCCTGACCATCGTCACCATCGGTACCAGCAGATGGACTGTCGCTAGGGCCGGGTGCTCCTCCCAAGCCTTTACTACCGCCCGTAAGTACGTACGAGCCTGTCCATGTTTTTCGTTCGTAGAATAATATTGAGACTCCTCCTCCACCTCCTCCTCCTCCACCTCCTCCTCCTCCATCTTGATTTCCGGGTGCGCCATCCCCTCCATTTCCGCCTGGTGCAGTAATAGTAAATGTACCTGCCCAGATTCGAGCAGCGATCCAAACGATTCCACCAGACGCTCCACCTCCACCTCCGGGTCCTCCCGCGTCGGCTGACCCCGATGTATTTCCTCGAGAACCGTGACCTCCACCTCCTCCTCCGGGTGAACTTACATATCGGTTTATACCAGAGCCGCTGATATCAAACATCGCCAAAGAGAACGCTCGGAATATTCCGAAAGGTGTATCAGGTGTCCCAGCAACAGCAACAGCTCCGTCGCTCTTTTCACTTCCCGAATCTCCATTACCACCGTCACCACCAGTCCCTCCATCGTTTCCAAGAGAGTGTGCGACACTTGCAGGTGCGGGATCATTCGTTCCTCCAGACGATCCGTTGACCGCGTTTGCACCAGCAGTCCCTGCATTGTTTTTATAAAACCCTCCGCCAGTTTGAGCACCGCCGGGTCCGCCACCGAGTCCGCCACTATCACCGTCTGCACCGTCTGATGGCACTCCCCAAGTAATCGTTCCAGCACCGGAGAGAGTCCCCTTTACAAAGATACGATATCCGTCGGTAGTGAGCGTGTTTGTTACAACGAGGTTGTTGTAAAACATATCTCGAGTCAAAGTTGTAGGCACTGAAATTGTTACATCACCATCAGAGCCATCCCCAAAGTCGACCGGCATCCAGATATTTGAAATCTGTCCGTTGCTTTCAATTTTAGGCACGCGACCTACATCGGAAGCTGCCGTAGCATTAGCCTCACTTTCATTTATGAAGTCTGATGCGAGTACATCTTGTCCAGCGGTAATTGACATATATAAATATTATACTGCATCAATTGAAACCACGATACTCACAGTCATCGCCTCGAGAGATGTTTTTGACCATCCTCCAGTGAGTGCTCGGTTGAAAAGTAAACCGCTATCGGCCGTAGCAGTACCGTCAATGATAAGCCCAAACTCCTCCACAGTATCGTCAAAATCAGCCTTAGTATAAAAAAAGTCGATAGTCAATTCATCGTCGGTGTTACTACGGGTAGCGTAAAGTTTTCGAGCAATTTCATTATCGAGATCGACATCAGAATCAGCCACAGCGGTAGTGCCAGTACCAACAGCCCCGTAATTTATAATGCCGGTGTATGTGGTAACCCCGACCAGTCTACCAACCTGCATCGTACGTGCGGCGAGTAAAACTCTATTCTTGAAAGTATATTTACTGACTGAACAAAGAGAGGCGAGCTCGGCGCATAGCTCTCGATAGATACTAGGCTCCATACCAGCTGCTTTTCCCAAAATATCACTGATCTCGTGTGCGCGTGCGGGTGCGTTCATGAGGTCATAATTTGTGACCGTGATGAGCCCCATTACACCTTCGCTCGATTTTAGAGTATGATTTTTTTGCATATAAATATTATACCACAAGGCATCAATTCCATTCCGATTTATTCCACACCGCTTGTGCTACTCCGCCTGTCCCGTACTCGAAAGGTGGATTTAAAATCGTGTGTGTAGGTGCGTCATCGTCGACATTCTCGTATTCGTTTAATGATTCAATTGTAAGTATCTCAGTCTCATTTGTTATATCCGTTTCCTCGGTTGCAAGACTTTCCAAAAACTCCATTACCCCGACTAGCTTTCCACCGAATCGCACCTCGTACTGATACTCGATACGAGACGTTGCAGAGTCCTCAACTAAGGTTATGTTTACTTCCTGAATTAGGAAAGCGGAGTCAGATGAGATTCCGTGAGTAGGGAGGTTGACTGTGACATACTGGCCGGGGCTAAAGACTGAACCCGGGTCCAAAAGATTTGTGCGGGTAACGAATTTACCGACAACGAGTGGCATAGAGAATTGATCCAGCTCTTGCAAAGCCAGCTCAATTGCAGACTCGCGCGTTGTGATCGTAGGTTCTTTTTTAGTTTCTTCGTACACACCATCACCTCCATCAAGTGCAGAGAACATAGCGACACTGGTCGCATCCTGTCTTTGTATGATGATAGGCACTCGAGGATAGTAAGTGATGACGATTGTGCTTGAGCCAGTGAGGGTGGTTTGTGACTCGGTTTGTCGAAACGATTGGCCAGTATATGAGTACACAAAAACGTCAGTGTCTCTTTCGTTGGCATCAAGCGAGAACTGTTTAGTGACCCCGTTCACAGTGATTGATGATACGGTTGAAGGTTTACTACCGAGCTCCCATGAACGAGTGGTGCCATCCCCGACAAAGCTCTCGGAGATTGTAGTTGCCGACTCAACACCTTCACTTGATCCAATGACGATCACACTATTTTTCAACTGGGATGTATCGTAGTCGATTGCAACCTCAGAAAAGTTTGCAGATGTCTCGGTGATATCTTCTGGTGCTGCTGTGGCGGTTTGTGTAGTGAAGTATAGATTCTTTTCGTAATCTACATACCAAACGTACCCTGTGAGTTTTTGCAACTTCTCAAAACACTTACGGATAGAGATGTGGTCGAAGGTAATGGACTCAATGGTAGGCCCAGTTGCTACGTTGGTAACAGTAAACCCGTACGTTGAATCGACATACGCATCCATGAGATCGGCAACGATATAAGCAAGTGTTTTATTTGTGTATGCGCGGCGAGCAATCTTTGAATTGAAAATATAGGCGTAATCAGAGGCCTCGACTTTGTATATAAAAAGCTGACCCTTACCAATTTCAGTAGGGCTTACGCGTGAGATGAATCCGGCAAAAAGAAAACGAGAACCATCCTTGTAAATTATTTCTGAACCTTCCTGTGGTGCAGTATCTCCGGGCTGTACGTTGATGTTCATGTTCATCACACCCGATTTGTTTTGAATCACCTCTCGTATTTGTACCGAGTTTGTTTTGTACTGAGGGAGAAAATTTGAACCCGCAATAGTTAAAGTGATGGCCATTAGATTGTGGTTAGTTTATGGTTACGCATCAGGTCTCTCATTGCATCGTTGATTACTTCACGCAATCGGTTGAGATCGCTTTGATTGGTGACTGTAGGGTTATTGATGACGACACTGATAGAAGTACCACCCATCCCAGAGCCGCTATTTGAGGCTGGAACGATGCGTTCCTGCCCGTGCGCGATGATTGGTACCTCCGTGCCTATAGCCCCCGGTACGACCCCTCCATGCTCGAATCTAGGCAAGGTAACCTCCTTTGACATTGGCAGGTTTACACTCCAAGACTTACCTCCGATTTTAGGTACCCACTCTGGGATACTTACTTTGATTTTATTGAGCGCACCGATGATAGTGTTTGCTGCCATCACCCAACCGTTAGCCAAAGCCTCTGCGATACCGATCATACCGTTTGCAGCCTCTTTCATCATTGTTTTTATACCAAGCCAAACAAGGTCCATATCATTTTGTAGAATCTTAAAGCTCTCGTTTAGGTTGTATATGATGAGTATCAGCCCGCCAATTATCGCAGCAACAATTCCGACTGGACCTGAAAGCAAGGTGAATCCAGAAATTATGGCAGGCAATATAAGACCTAGTGTACCGACACCGGCGACTAGACCAGCCACAGCGGCAGCCACAGCGGTTATCTTTACTACTAGATCGGGATTGTTTTCAGCCCACGTTGCAAATCGTTCGATGAGAGGCTGGAGCTTACTAAGCAATTGATTAAGGATTGGTAGAAAGGCAGCACCGATGCTTTCTTGTAGATCACCGAATGTCTCCTGCAGAATCTTTGTTTGACCCGCCAATGTTTGACCGCTTTTTTCGTAGAGTCCCCCGACCTTCTCTTGGAGCGCAGCCATAACCTCGGTAGCGGTAGCACCCTCCTTGATAGTGATACCATATTTCTCGAGCATAGCAGTCTGACCATTCAAAGCCTTTGCGACGACATCGACAGCAGTACCGTAATCAATATTTTTGAACGTAGCAAAATCAGCAGCTGCACTAGCCGCGTCCATAGCAGTACTTGAATCCTCAGTCACCTGTAGAAGTTTTGCAAAACCGATAGATACTTCCTCACCAGAGATACCTCCAAGCTTTTGCAATTCGTCTCCAAACTCTTTGACAATTTTCTTTGCCTGAGCAGTACCTCCACTAAATTGTTTGAGCGTCTTTTTAGAAAAGTTATCGACGATACCGTTTGCGACTGACATTTGTTTTTGACTCTCAGCAAACGCTTTAATAGATGTACCAACCACCGCAGTAATACCCGCAAAAGCAGCCGTACCCGCAGCCGCCATTTTTTGAAAGGTAGGTTTAAAATCCTCGAGTTTACCTTGCAAAGTATTCAATGTTTTACTTGCATTGTCCTCTGCGTTTATGACTATATTTAGTGATTGGTCTGATGATAGGGCCATGTTATTTTGATTTTACTTTTGCCTTGGCATTCGCGTGTTTTTGTTTTACCCCGTCCAATTCCATTTTTGTGTGGACTAGATTTAGAAACCAAACGGGCTGGTTCATATAAGTATTATAATCCCAACCGAACGTTTCACAAATACACACGATGATCATCTCATCAGCAATCTTGCCTGCTAGATACTCTGTGGTGATTCTGGCAATTTTTTTTTAGGAAGTGTGGTTGCTGATGTGAGTTTGTCAACCTCAGCTATAACGTAATCGAGATCGTCTGGCTTTAGATTTTGGACCAGTTGGTACGCATCTTTAGTCTCGCCATTTACAGATACGACGAGAATCGACAAGGCTAAATCCTGCGCTTGGTAAACAATTGTTGCAGGTACTTTATCCATCGGGGTCGAACTTGAAAGGTCTCCAGCAGTAAGTGTTGCCACAAACAAGGCCTGTATCTTTCGCATTTCACCACCAGTAACGTAATCGTAGACAACTACCTTTGCTCCATTTGGTGTTGTGAGTTCTTTTGTTGATCGAGGGTTCATAGTTTTTTAATTATTGGCTAAGCTTTATCGTACACACGAGTCGAGGCACTGTTGACGTTGTTGATCACGATTGCCTGTAGTTCGAGATCAGTAGCTTCGTACTCCACAGTAAATTCTTGATTCAAAATGAGTAGTCCCTCTGCGTTGTATTCGACAGGAGGTGCTGTGAGGATAAGACGACCGAGCTTGAACTGGATGGTTTCGAGTGATGATGCTCCGATTAGAGAACCTGTGAAAGTAACGATCAAAGCATTTTTTGTGTTTGCTTTGTATTTGTTTAGTTCGGTTGTGTTTTCAAAGTGGAGTGAATATGATCCAGTGATTTCGAGGCGACCATTTACAAGACGACCCGAAGTGATAGTGTTTGCACCTGAAAGAAATGCCTCATCGAGCTGTACGTTGTTGTTTATATTCAAAGAGAATGACTTGAGGGGAGTAGCCGAGTTACCCGCAGCGTTTGAAAGGGAGGTACCGAACTTTGCAGTCATCTGGTGGTATGCAAACTTTGTTTCGTTGGCATAGCTTTCACTGATTGTATCGGTGCCCGGGAACTGCCCAATCACCTCGATAGTAGCAGCAGCATACTCATCACTTACCTCAAAGTTGAGACTGTTGCAAACACAATTCAAATACTGAGCAGTTTGGATTCCTCCTTCCTCTGCAGTGATAGTTGCAGTTCGAGGTGTAGCGTTGTCGTTGTTTACTGTGAATGTGTGAGTGTATGCAGAATCAGAAACGGTAGATGATGAAACCCCTCCGAGAGCGAGTGAGAGGAGATATGGCATAGTCTTTACATCGGGCACGACTGAGAATGATCCCTGAGAATATCGTCGTCGGATCATAGAATCAGACGACATGTTTCGTAGACCTCTCACGCCTGTGAAATGAGACTTTTCAGAAATTGCTTGGAGTGAAAAATCTGTCCAAGGTATAAAAACTGTTTCAGCCACAGCGACACCGGGTGCCGCATAGCTCTCGATTCCCAAACCTAGTGCAACTTGTGTACCTGATGTAATAGCCATGTTATTTATTTAAATTTTTAGTCTTCGTTTCCTTTTCGACAAGGACGATTTCAGACTCTGATAATATACGGTCACGCGCTACTTTATCCTCTGGCAATTCTTTTGTTTCGCCAGCAGAAATAGCCCAGCCCAGCTTCGGAAAACTTATAGATTTATTGCTTGTGACTTTCATATGTATATTTTATCTCACTTGGTGAAATGTTGCTACAATCTGTATACGTCCCTCAAGGGTCCACTGCTCCGCTTTTCGATCGCGCAATGTCTCTCCATACGATACCTGTGTGATTGATTTGAGGTCGGTGCGTAGGTTATTTGCAACGTCTAAAAGCTGGTTATTCCTCAATATATTAAGGATTGAGGCCGTCTTTAAAGTGTAGTTAGCATTGCGCCCCTCGAGAATATCGTAGAGACTTGCGATCCCTTCAACCACACCCGAGTCATTTTCATTTGTGGATAAGTCCCTGCGCACATCGGCAATCACAATGATATTGAGGCCGAGGTTGTGCTCGTCATTTGCACTGTCCATCCATGAGGCTTCCGACACTGATTTAGAGATGATAAGACATGGAAGTTTTGACGTAGGTACGCGCGTAGGCTCACCTTGGAAAAAGGATTTTATCTCACCATTGTTGTCCATGATGAGTTTACGATAGCGTTCAATTATAGGATCGATGTATGGCATTAGAATGTTGTTTCAAAAATATACTTTTGGAAAAACCTGACGACCTCCTCCTTTTGCTCATCGGCAAACTTCATCATCACACGCCTTGGCAAGTTTCCTCTTCGCGGTTTATTCGACTGGTGATATTTGAAGTAGTCAGTATCATTGTATATCGTCGCCCTTCGGCTTTCAACTATACTTTTGAAACTCTCCTTCATTTCTCCAGTCGCCACCAAGATGTCAGGCGATAGTCCACGCAATGCTTTCATGGCTACAGTGTAAGGAGAAAGACGTGCCCATGTTTCTTTTACAGCTCCTCCATTACTCGAGAACACATCCTCCGAATATGTTTTGACAAGATACTCCGCAGAGTTTTTGAAAGGGATGCGCAGGTCTTTCACCTTGTCAGAAAGCCCAGTGAGCACTCGAGACAATTGTTTTTCACCTTCGATTGTCCATGATAGTTGTACTGGCATTTTAGTATTTATCCGCAATCGTAAACACTCGAGCTTCGTCGGCCGACTCGGTCGTACCATTTGGATATCCACTCAACACATTTGCTTTTGCGATCACAGGGAGCTCGACATAATCTTCACCTATGAGTTTGCGTTTACCCTCTGCAATTTGTTTGAGTATTGAGCGCGCCTCCCCAAGCATTTTTGCACCTTGCCCGTCTGCTCCAAACTCTTCGTAGTCGATATACCCAGCAGCCAAAAGCTCACATATCTGTGTAAGGATAGGTGGGATTTCACTGAACGGTAGAACGTACCGTGCGTATAGTGCGCTGTTGATTTCGTTCTCAGCTTGAGCACGTTTAGTCTCTATACGCCCATCAGAATAGGCTGTAGCGCCCGCCAAGCCAGCCTGCTTGCGTATACCGTAGATAGTTGCATATCGGAGGCTTTGATCGCCTTGTGTGGCAATAGAGTCCTCTTCGTCAGTCTCATCGAGAGTCGTCGAATTATAGTAGGTTGCTTTGAAGTATGTATAGGTGTCATCAGAGTACTCGATAAACGTCCCTTGAGGATCATCCACCTGAATATCTTTTGGACTACCATCAGCAGTGAGCTCGACATAGCTTCCGTCAACAGTTGCACACCCGTAGAATTTACGTTGATTGTATCGGTAGAGAGTAACCGGTTCACCAGCTTGGTGATTCAACTTTAGAGAGGCAACCTGCACCACAGTACCGAGAGTTGGTGACACACTTATTTTAACCATTTCAGCAATCTCACTACCTTCATATCCGACCACAATGTAGTCGTTTAATGAAAGTCCGTTGTTGTTTTTTAGAGTGAGTGAAACGTTGCTACCAGCAGATGCGTCGACAGCTAGAGTGCCGAACTCTTGTTTGATGAAATGTTCTGTGGGTGCGTATAGTATTCTTGTTGACATATATTTTAATTATATCACTGTTTTTTCATTTCTGGTTTTTAATACTGTTGATTGCCCTTTTGTTTCAAGCACAGTCTTTCTATTTTTAGTAAAAAGATAAGTGAACGCTTTTCTAAAGACACTTCCAACAACCTCAACTACAACGCTGATGATTCTCCCCCCGTAAGTTGTGCGCCCGTAGTTTCCGCCGTATAGCATATATTTATTTTAGTTCTTTGAGCTTTGCGTCAATGACGTCGATGTCCGCCTTTGCTTGTTCGAACACACTGTACTTTTCAGCTCTCTCTGACTCCAACTGAGCAATAAGGCCTTCTTTTTCCTCCTCTGAATATTTAGGTTTCTTGACTGTTGTCACTTCGAACTCGCGACCTTTTATAGTTTCAGTTTTCACTTCGGTGATTGTCTTTATATCTTCCATGTTATTTTTTTCTAAATGTCAGCGCTATATTCCATGCACTTAGTAATCCTATAGCCAGTGCATACGGCCACTTGGTACCCTCTCGAGGCTCGGTACTTTCCCCAACCTTTGCATCGAGCTCCTGTATAGCTTTCGTGTTCAAAGCAATGAGGGCTGGTATATCGATAGACCGTGCGACCCCATCCTTATCGTATGCGTCCCCAAGCTGTGGGTCGACCTTTTGTAATGACTGAGCACCGAATCCGTATCTCAATCGATCAGGGCGATCGTTGTAAGCGAATGAGCTCGGTGTTATTTGTCGTATCTTTTCGAGAGCAGAGAAGTCGAGAGGTTTAAGTGGTGTCTTCTGATCCTCATCAGATACTAGACAGCTTGTTGCGGCATTTACTGTCACCTCTTTTGTAGTTGCATTTTGACATATTGAGCTAGGTGTTCCAGTAGTTGTGGTGAGTCCATTCATTGCGATAGTACCGTTTGTAGAGAATGTTCTCCAAGGTGAGGTGGTTCCGATACCTACATTTCCTCCACTCACGGTCAACCGCTCTGCACTACTTTCATATAAAGACAACCGTGTTGTACTAACTGGACGGTAAAGAGCGGTTGTTGTATCACCAAGAAACAAAGCACCTTGCTGATTTGAATCAGCTTGAATAAGAACATTTGTCGAAGCTCCCGACCTATAGACATTCAATATCTGAGTAGGTGCCGCAGTCCCGATCCCCACATTTCCATTAAAGATAGTTCCTCCAAGAAATGTAGTTGTTCCTGTACTTGATCCAACGGTTGCAAGACCGGTGAGTACATTTAGGTTTGGAAGTGTAGTTGTTGCAGAAAGATTTACTCCAAATGCATATGAATCTGAAGTGGTTGCCCATCGTGACTTTGTCGCATCCCAAGCATCCGCAGATGTTGTTGAGAATGCTGCACCACGGTTCTGTGTGAGCCAGTAATCTGCTGAGGTTGTCGACCATGATGATGATCCAGCTCCCGGCCATGCTGTTCTACAATCACCTGCAAGACAAATTGTGCCAGATGAGATAATTGTACTTGATAGGAGAGGTAGAGTAGATGTAGAGACGGTCGAAGTCGCAACGAAACTCTCAGAGGTTGTGGTACCTGCTACGAATAGTTTTGTTGTTGGTATTGATGCGCCGATTCCCACATTTCCATTTCCGAGAATTCTCATTGCGAGAGAGCCTACAGTTGAAGAAGCGTTTTCAGAAGTATATAGACTTATGCTTGTCGCAGCCAAACACTCTGTAAATCCTCCTCCGAGAAATACTGGACCGAACGCACCTGTATCCTGTGCACCTCCAAAACATCGAGGAGCGTAGGTAACGTCATCGTAGTTGCCGACTGTGATCAGTCCCTGTTTTATCTGGCTGACACTGAATGAGTTGCTGAGGTTGAAGAAACCAGATGGTGATTTTAGATTTGTACGACTACCCTCAAACGTGACGGCTAAGTTGCTTGCACTTCCCGCACGTCCTAGAAATAGAGCTTCCTGACCTCCAGTGACTTGGACTGTAATTGCAGCCTGCTGAGAAGTCGTAGATACAGAAAGTCCAGTACCAGCGTATAGGTTGGTAGTTGAAGCGGTTGTTGCAAAAAAGTTTGTCGATGTTGCATTGGTAGTGGTTGCAAATGTACCTGTGTACCGTGGGAGTACTGAATCTGTTGTTGATGTTGCGGTGAATGAAGAAGCAGTAACTATGCCGTGAGTAAACACATTTCCTTTTACAGTAAGGCGTTCTGTACCTGCTGTTCCTGATCCAAGTGTCCAATTACCAGACGAGTCGATTGTACCTGCGAGCACGCCTGTGGTTGTTGTCGGTGTTGAAGCTGTATAGAAACGAATGACTGTCATAGCGTTACAGTTTCCTGCTCCTCCTCCGATACCAAGATCATTTGTGAGTAGTGAGCTTTGACCGAGAGCAAAACAGTTTAATTCTTCAGTTGATGAGTCGTATCCACCAAAGCCCAAAAGTGCAGTCTTGTTCGCACCATCGGTAAATGCAGGCGCAAATCTAAATGGAGAGGCTGAAAGGAAGTTTATTGTCGCACCCGCTGTAGACATTTCAAGTCTTGAGCTACCCCGTCGCTGTGCAATGAAGAATGGATTTCCACTTTCAGTACCGATTGTAATAGCAGCCGTTTGAGATGTCGTTCCGAATGATCCAGAGCCTCCAACAAATAGATTTGTGGTTGAGGCTGTCGTTGCGAAGAAGTTTGTTGAGGTAGCGTTTGTGGTAGTTGCTCGAGTCGAGATGATATCAGTGAGACCTCGAAGTGTAGTGAGGTTGTTGAGGGTAGTGGTAGCGGCCAATCGAGTATCGAAGTGATAATCGGCAGATGTAGTAGCCCAGTTGCTAGTGCCTGCTGCCGTGAGAACACCATCTACAATCGTCAAACCTGTACCAGTGAGGTCAGTGACGTAATCAGAACCGAGAGCAAAAGCAGTAGCTGAGAGGTGTGGCATTGTTGATGTCGCGGTGGTCGAGGTCGCAGTGAAATACTGTGCTACAGCTTGACCTACAACTGAAAGCTTTGCGTATGGTGAGGTGGTGCCGATACCGATGTTGCCGGCACCATTTATTCTAAGCTTTTCTGTAGGTGATATACCTGAATATGATGATGTTGTGTAAAATACCAACTCTCCCTCAGTTCCTACTGGACCAATAACAGAACCTATTCTCGACATATTATTCGATATCCCGTTTACTTGAAAATCGATAGAGGTACCTCCTGACGCAGCTGCATGTGATCCTCCCAATATTAGACCTGACTTTAATTGACCTGCAGCGATACTACCTACTGCCACTGACAATGTTGACTGTGGAGTAGTGGTACCGATACCGAGATTACCCGCATTTGTAAATCGCATCTTGTTTACTTCATTGTTTACAGCAAAGCCAATGTAATCTACATCGTTACTACTTGTCTCTCGCCCGATAGTGATGGCAGCATCACCAAAAGTGCTTGAATTTTCATTCAAAGTGCCCAAAAACATACTCGTAGTAGTGAAACCGAGTCTCCAATCCTTCATGTTCGCACCCGCTGCTGAGTTAGACCAAATCTGTGCAGCGGTACTGTTGTCAACAATTTGTAATTTTGCTAATGCTGTTGTAGTCCCAATCCCCACATTTCCATTAAAGATCGCCCCTCCTGCAAATGTTGTGGTTCCTGAAGTAGAACCGATAGTTGCAAGACCGGTAAGTACATTTAGGTTTGGGAGAGTTGTGGTTGCAGAAAGATTCACACCAAAGTTCCAGTTGGCTGAAGTGGTTGCCCATAGTCCGCTTGCGCTTGTATCAAGAGTAAGAGCTCCACCGACGTTGATAAGTCCGGTACCAGTGAAATCATTGATGGTGTCGCTACCGAGGTTGATGTATGTTGAGGTGAGTTTAGGGAATGTTGATGTTGCAGTAGTTGATGTTGAGGTGAAGTATTCTGATACTGTTTGACCTACGACTGAGAGCTTTGCGTATGGAGTGGTAGTACCGATACCCACAAGACCCGCAGAGGTAATTCTCATTTTTTCAGTACCAGTCAATGTTGTACTATCCGGTGATGTAAAGAATCGAACGACGGTGGAACCGAGACAAGCTGCACCTCCACCTCCAAGAGAAAGATCGTTTACTCCGTTCGATACCTGACCATATGCGAGACATGTGTTTCCGCTCACATTAGAGTTGTAATGACCGTACCCGAAAGTAGTAGCCTTATTTGTTCCATCTGTCAAACCAGAGGTGAAGTTAAATAGCGCATTCGATTCAAAGTTGTTGACCGCACCTCCGAATCCGAATTTTAGCCATGTGCCTGTATTAGATCGAGCAAAGTTAAAGATAGAGTTTCCAGTACTTGTTGCAATGTTCAATATACCAGACCATGAGGTTGTGCCCGATTGTAGACTGCTTCCAACAACAATTTGCGACGTAGATGCAATACCGTTTCTGGTTGTTGTTGAGAACTTTGTCGTCATGTAGGTAGAGACGTTGTCGGCATTACCAGGGTATGTATTGATCCCAGCACGGTTCGATAGGATCTCATTGTAAGTGTTGATGATGACATCCGGCGCTCCCGTTCCTTTTGTGGCATATCGAAGACCGGTATTTGCGGTTGCCCCCTGTTGGAAGTAATCCCTTGTTACGATGTTTCCAATTGTAAGTTCGGAGCTAGCACTACTGTTGTGACCAATCGAACAAATCTGTCCTTCTAAACATCCAGCATTTATAAACTGGAGAGCATCCACGTTTGCTGATGAGTTGTCGCCTGAGTATATGTATTTAAATGTTGATGCCTGCCCGTAAATTGCCTCCAAGTGAACATCAGTGAAGTTCACGTCTCCATAAGAAAGCTCAATCAGTTTCTCTCCTTGACAATAGACGTGCTCAACGTCAAGACCTGTGACGTTGTATTTACCTCTGAAATACATAGCAGGGCAAACCGCGGGGTTGGCAGAAAATACTGCGTGTCCACTTGAATCAGTGAACGTAGGTAGTGGATCTGTAGAAGATGCTTGCACTGACATCGTAGTGGTTGTGGTAGATAGCAAGACATAATCTCCATTGAAGTAATCAGGAGCAAAAGCCAATAGTTTTACTACCATGCTTTTCTTCCATCCTGTAGGGTCAGCAGTTACAGTGATAACACTTCCAGACTTTGTAGGTGAGGTTGCTACTGAACGTAAGTCAATTGTCGGGTTACCCCCGTTTTGACAATAGAACTGGCTTATTGTGACTGATGTCGCAGAGGTATCAAAATATATACATCCCTGAGAGAATCCTAGGACGTGCATGTTGCTTATGTCATGCTGCCATGACTCGCCACCACTTGTGTACATTCCCCATCCCACATTCTCGAATGCGAGGTTATGGAATCTTCCACGAGTAGCCCCAGTAAGGAATAGGAGTGCTTTTGCATTTGTGTCAGATAGACCCTGTCGTGTCTGGTACTTCACTGCAAAGTTCTCCAACCGGTCACCGTCACTATCAACTGTAATGATAGGGGTGTTGTTTGAGGTCATGATAATACGAGAGACGAATTTATATGGGTCTGTTCTCTGGAAATTGAGTCCACTCCAAGTACCGATGATACATTGCTTTTCTGTACCGTTGAATCCGAGAGAGGTCACAAATTCTCCGGGTGGCAAAATCATACATCCAGTGGTAGATGCATTCTGCTGTACTGAGTATGCATTTGAAAGCGCCACAGTAGAGTCTGTGACTCCGTCTCCAACTGCTCCGTAGTCAGTTACGTTTATGAAAATATTGTCGAGCGTTGTGCTTGCAGATTCGCTAGTTGCAGTGAGCGCACCGTCTACAATTGAAAGGCCTGATCCAGTGAGGTCGGTTATACTCTCCCCATTTATCTCAAGTCGAGTGATCTTTGCATTTGGCAACGTCGAAGTAGCAACCGTAGATGTTGCTGTGATGTATGGGACGGTAGGCGAAGTCGATGCAGAAATTGTTGTACCGTTTGAATTGAGCCAACCCTGTCCAAAAGATGTCTGCCCAGTACCTCCTCGTGATACAGAAAGTGTGCCTGTTGTTTGAGTGAGAGGAAGTGAAAGGGAACCGAGGGTAGTGATGTTATTTAAAGTGGTAGTCGCAGCCAATCGTGTATCAAAACGACTGTTTGTCCAGTAGAGATTGCTACCCTCTGCAAGCCCAGTGGTTGTGGTGGCCGCAAACCTAGCGTCAAATAAGCCCGGGAAGGCCGAGGTGAGCATGTATGCGGCCAAGTCGGCATCTTCCACGAGTCCGAGTGTAGACGTTGCCTGTGGGCCGTATGTGCCGTTTGACTGCCCTACTAGAATCTGTCCGAGACTTGGTGTGGTCGTGGTTCCTGTACCTCCTCGCTCTGGGTAGGTAACAGTTTGAGCACTCACTGTTCCTGCGAGTGCTAGTCCGAGTATTATGGCTGAGAGTAGTTTTTTCATATTTTTATTATATAGCTATAGCGGCAAGTAATCTATAGAAATGGTTGTTCGTGGTCGCGCTGCATTTACAAAAGTGATGGTGTCATTGCTCGAAAAGGTATAGTCGACACCGCTCCCGCGCACGCGATAACCGTCGGCGTACACGATCACTCGAGATGCATCAACGGGGATTGTAAAGACAAGGTTTGATCCGACTGATTCGCCCGGGATGTATTCGTATACCCATGATGTTGAATTAAGTCCGGTTCGAATATCATCAATCATCTTTTTAGTGACCGACAAAAGCATTTTGTATGTCTTGCCACTCGCATTCTTTGTACTCGCGCTCGTGCCCTCCTGCGCGCGCGTAAGGGTAAGGTTATCACCAGACTTTGCAGTACATCGTGTGATTTCTTTGTTTGGATCGTCAGTAGGGTCAGAGTAATCAGTGTCGTTGTACCACACGAGATTAAAAGCACCATCGGTAGCTGGATCAGGAAGTAGTGCACCGTCACCAGAGACCAAAGTAACGTTAATGTCATCAGCATCGTATCCGGTGTTGAGGGTTACTTTTGCAAAATTTGTTACTGGGTCTAATGGCATAATTTTATGTTCTTATCCGAACCCCCCGAGAGGGGCTAGGTAAAGACACAATCTAGTATCTTAATTCTTTTGTAGGGACGAACTGTTGCCACACTGCACCTCCTGCACCCGTGATACTGACCACTGATCGAACGAATCGAGTTGGAGTAGATATCATGATTGCACGTGTAGACGTAGCACCTGTAGCCGCTGTGACCACGCCTCCACCGACAGTAGACGAAGCGAATGTCCATGAGTATGAGGTCGTTAGACCAAGGTTTATACTCGGGGTAGTCGTTCCGGGACTATATGGCGAAAGGATTGTACTCTTGTACCAATCGATTCCATCTTGAGAATACTCTACGTTGATTCCCAATGTAGAAGCGGTAGAAGAACCGGCAAACTGGACCAAAAGCGTAGCAAATGATGGTGTGTATGTATTCGTTGTCGGTACATATGAATCATAGGTAAGCGTTGTGGTTGCAGTTCCGGGTGTCAAATATCTAGGCGAGGTAGTAGCGGTTGCAGTTTCAACAGTCGGAGCAGTGTACGTAGGCTGTGCGTGTGCTGTACTTACAGAAAACGCATAGACGAGAGCGATCGTCAGTACCCCTGCTGTTACTCCCAACATCTTAAAAATTTTTGACATGTTGGTTTGTTTTTAGATTAAAGCTTTCCGGATAGATCAGCTGGCTTGCTCGGAGTAGCCTTCGGTGCCTCTGCTTTTGGAGCTTCGGTAGCCTTAGGCACCTCTGCTGCTGGCGTTTTCTTTCCGACCTCCTCTACAACACCATCTGCAACAAGAATATCAAGAGCCGCTTTAGGGATTTCGCTAACGTCGTCACCTTTTGCGTATAATTTCTTGTCATGGTTGATATTGCTTTTAGCGATAAACATATAGTTTTTTTAATTATTATGCACTGATAATGTACTCAACGAACACTACGATTTTACCTGCGGTCAACGCTTCAACAGCGACAGTAGCAGTGATTTCTCGCTCTGCTGTCATCTTAAGGTATGAAGCCGCAAACAATGCTGCAACCTCTACCTGTGAATCGTGAGCTGTATCAGCTCCAAAGTTTGGAAAACCAATCTTTGTGCCTCGGATACCTGCGTCGAGAACGTTGGTAGCATCACTGATTGCAATTGCAGCCAAGATGTCACCAGCGCTTTGTACGTGTAGAGCTACAGTCGCAGCATCAGTTGCTGATGTGAGAGTAGTAACTACGTCGTACCAAACCTTCGTGATGACTGCATTGTCTGGAACGTACACTCCAAGACCGTGAGCAGCTATCGTTCGGTCCCCAGTAACCGCAGATGGGTCAAAGACACCAACCGCGACATTGCGTACTCCAAGCCCTGCGTATACATCAAGAGCTGTTGCACTTCTTGAGACACGGAATGATGGAGCCACGACTGGGATTTCTTTTTTATATAGTTCAGCCATATGTGTGGTTAATTAGGCACAAAACCCAGCGTAGCCGGGTGAGTGCATTTATAATCTAAGCTACTGCGTTTTTGACGAGGTATCCACAAGCTGCAGATACAAACTTCTGATCGTAGTAGTGATTACCTACACGAACATATGTACCCTTTCGATCTTCTTCATCGGTACCACGGAGTCTTTCTACTTGCATGGTTTTCCATGTGTATGTAAGTCCGAGTGTCAAAATCTTTGGTCGAACAACTGGAGCGATGTAAGCGAGGATCGCATGCTTACCCCAGATGTAACCTGTAGTTTCAGTCTGTCCTTCAACAGATGTAGTCTTTGCAGCACCTCCAACGAGAACTCGTTCAACACCGAATATTCGTGCAAGCAATTCTGGTGTCAAAACTCCGAGCTGTGTGTACTTTACTCGCTCCATGAATTGTGGGTGATCTACCAACTTGTCATACACCTGCTTTCCAAGAATCAAAGTGTTTGGAGCTTGGTGAATTGCAGCGTGGATAGTTTGTGCACCGGTTCGAATAACTCCAACTGGATCAGAGTTATTGTAATCACTCCACTGTGCTGTTCCTGAAAGTGTAGTGTTTTGCGTCATCTGCGCTGTGTCAGCAAGCATAGTAGCGAGCTCGTTTTCTCGAGCAACCCAGTGCAACTCTGTAACATTTTCAGTTGCATCGTTGAATGGATTTGCTGCTACTGTTGCATTTTCTGCATCCTCATCAGCAACGAACTGCTTGAGAGCATGGTCTTCAGCGAAGTATGCACTGCTTGTTGTGAAGGTAAGTGTTACCTCAGCAGATGGAGCACCCTGACCTCGGCGATTTTCTTCAACTTTGAATCGTCCTTGATCGTAAACGAAGTGCTTTGCTGACTGTTTTTCTACTTTGTAAGATGGGAAGATCAGCTCTGCAATGTACGCATCATTTGTGTATGAAAGCGCTACGTCTGAGAGGATTGGATCAACACCCTGATATCTATTTGTCATAAATGATAATGATTAAGGTTTGTAAAATTCTACTAAAGACTAAGCAAAGAATGCCTTGTGGATTCCGAGTTGCACTTCGATAAGATCACCGTCTGCTGCTGCCGCTGTACCGATGTAACGTCCGATTACTACGTGACCATTGGTAGTTGTTGCTACTGCCTTTCCTGCTGAATCAGATGATACGTATGCTCCGATTGAGATAGTACCTCCTGCCTTTACCTTTGCTACTCCAGTGAACTGGACCACTGCCATTTCACCTGCAGCTGGTGTGTTTTGTAGAACACCTACAAGCAAATCAGTCTGTCCTTCTCCAACTTCAACTTCTCCAGTTGCGTCGAGCTGAACAATGTAATTGAGCTTGTCTGTCATTGCTTCTCCTGCTTCTTTGCTGAACTGCTCACCCATATAAAGTCGTGTCATATGATTGTAAGATTATGAATAAAATTATTTCTGTCCTTCTTCTAGCGCTTCACTGTATTGCTTTGAAAGTTCTGCATTTTCAGCGAGAACTTGTGATACAGCGTTTGAGTAAGTGAGCTTTTTATTGCTCTTCTTTGCCTCAGCAACCTTAGCTTCAGCAAGTGACTTAACCTTTGCTGCGATGTCCTTTGCACCAGTCAGTGCAACTTCACCTTTATCTCCAATCTCTGAAAAGTTTACTTTAGGGATTGCAGTAACGATGTTGCGGAACTGATCACGTTGTGTTTCAGACAATGTCTTCATGAAAGCGGTAACTGCTGGCTTTTGAGCCGGAGCAAAGATACCTACTTTGTTTGTTGAACTCAATACAAGAGCATCGACTTTTCCACTGAGAGTGAGATTGTCGATTTGCTCTTTTAGAGCTACAGCACTGTCAGCTTGAGCTTTCAATGCAGAGAACTCGAGAGCACTGACTGTCACCTTTTCAGATGCATTCACAGTTGGAGCCACAGGAGCTTCTGGTGCTGCTGGAGCAACAGGCGCAACTGGTGGTACAACAGGTGCCTCAGGAGCTTTTGGAGCCTCTGGTGCAGATGCTACAGGCACGATAACAGTTTCAAAAGCCTTAGCTTCCTCGACTGATAGCTCTGCCTTGTGCTCTACAACGAACGCCTTTTCTTCTGGTGTCAATTCTTCTACCTTCTTTGCAACAATGGTTTTAAGATCCATGATGTTTTCATTAAACTGGTTAATAATTTGAGGAACGCTAAACGATGTGATAAGGCTTTTCTTTTGAGCGTCACTGAATGCAGCCACAGGATCGAGATCAAGTTGTTTGAAAAAAGGTTTGTTTGTGAGTGCTCCTCCAACGAGGACTGCATCCGCTTTAATGCCTGTTTCCAAGTCATTGTAGTCAAATGCAAGCTCTGCTGAAAAGTACTTAAACGCACGATCTCTCAACAATCTTTTACCCTCCTCGGTCCACTCGACAACGCCATAAAGACCCTTTACTCCACGATCGATCAGTCCCTTAAACCACCCCACAGCTGGTAATTCGCCACCAGACATGCCGTTATCGTGTCCGGCTGTGATAGGTATATCCTTACGGACACCATCACGAAATGCCTGAATGATGCCTTTTACCGTATCTGGGGTTATTTCAAACTCACTACCTGACCAGTGCATCCACTTTCCAGTGGGTACAATGTGTATTTCTTTTGCATCACTAAAACTTCTCAGACTAGCATCTTCTGCAAGACTGATCGGAAACGCAATCCGGTTATTCCTTTCTTGGGTTTTCGATGTCATGAGTTAATTATATTGCAAGAACAAAATGCACGCTACTATGTGGATAATAGTTTTATTGTTTTGCCTGTCGCTTTGCACGTCTCTCAGTCTCTCTACGAGCAGCAGAATCCTTTTTAGTTTGTGGTACACGAGGCTGGATGAGATCATTTACAACGTCACCGAATCGATCCTTTAGACCCTGTGGAATACCGTCAATCTTTGGTAGCTCTTCCTCATCGAGCAATATAGCAACCCAGATACCTCGGCAGTTAGAATGGAAAATAGTATTTGCAGCAAAGGGGTCATCCTTCTCAACGATACGCCCATCAACAGAAAGGCAATAAGGACATGTAGAGTAATCGAGCAATTCAGATCGCTGGAGCCCATAGATTTTGTCGATATGAGTATCAAAGACATCAGCACGTCCATTGTTTATGAGAGCAGACACAGCTACGCGCCCGGTATCGTACACCACATCATCGATCACTGTATCAGCAACGGCATCAGCGGCCGCTAGAGCAGCAAGCGCACTCTCACCCTTTGACAATGCCTCCATAGCTGCATTTTTAGCCCCTGTAGTGATTTGAGCGATGTGAGACTCTGCAATTGCATCAGCCTGTACATCGAGACGAGCAAGTACCTCACGTGCGTTTGCGGGAACGTTTACACCAAGCTCTTTAGCAGCTTTGTTTTTACCGTACTCGTATGATTCTTTTAGAGAGTCCTTGATGATCTTTGCATACGATGCCTGAGCAGCGATGGTTGCATCCTTGATCGCCTGTGTATCCTCATTAGCCACAGCCTTCGATAGTTTCTTCATGAACTTTTCCTTTTCAGCTTCCAACAGCTCGCGTGTGCGCGCGTCGAAATCATCCTCGATACGATCCATGTTTTGCTCAATGCTAGAGAAATCAACTTTCTTTTCAGCAGATGTCAGCTTGCGGAATGAACGAAAAGGCTCGGCATCAGCAAGCGCCAATTTACGCAAAAGAGAAAGCTCAACGTGTAGCTCTGTATTTACGTCCGAGAAAAATGACTGGTATTCTTTATCACCCTTGATATGACCTCGTAGGTGGTGCACCGATGCAATAGATTTCTTTATCAAAGACAACTTTTGTCCGATATCCTTGTCCTTAAGATTTGCGAGAATAGCCTGCTTTACTTCCTTTCGTTTTGGAAAAGATTTTTTTTTTACGACAGACTTAAAGTCCGATAGCCCGACTTCCTCGAGAGTATCATCGATGACATCTTCTGTGTCTTCCTCTGGTTGGTCCATATCCTCAACGTCTTCTGTACGCTCTGGGAGTCCAAGTAGGTTTCTAAAGTACTGCTCATCAGCGGAGTCGTTATTTAATCCACCTGAATTTTTGAGAACATTGTATGTATCAGCCAATGCCTTTGCATCGACACGAGAAATGTCCGCATAGCAAAGTCGTGGGTACTCCTCAACACCTTCAAAGTTTAGATCGATAAGCTGTTTGATTGCATAGCGGTTAAAGATGTCGCACACACTGTCCGCAACGGTTTCAAGTGACTGCAAAAATAGGTTTGTTTGATCCTTTGACAATGCAAAAGACCCTGTAGCATCAGAGCCAAGGTCGAGGAACTGCGCGAGTACACTCTTTGCAATCTCACGGTTGTGGTGACTGATAGATGGGGTAAGGTCACGAGTAGTTCGAGCGAACATATCGAGGAACCCAATCTCGTAGTCCTTTGGAATGATGAGAAATGCTTGATCGTTTGCACGCATGTTCTTGAGGATAGCCTCTGCCTTCGCGCGATCAGCTTCACTAAAGCCTTCCGGGAGTTTTGCATACGGCACACCGAGCCCTTGTCGTTCTGCTGCGATTGCATCAATTTTATATAAAGTATTTTTTATGTGCCAATGTTTATACGCAGGTCGTAGTATAGAAAGTCCATCATAGTTATCCCCCTCCTTTTGGTGAGTGAACACCAACAGTTTGTCCATAGGAATAGACACGACACCTCCCGCAGTTTTGCGCTGCTGTATTCCCGGCTCACCCGATTCTGTCTGCCATGCCTGTATTGTACGAGCTGATCGAGGCGCGAACTTTGACCAGACGATGTAATCCTTCCCTTCGATTGCGCGTATTTCAAAAACTTTCTCAAAGACACTTACTCCAAGAGGCATACACAAAAGGGCCTGACGTAGTGTGTCCGACCATGTGGTATTCGGTATTTCAAACAAAGCCTTCTCGATAAATTCTTTATGAGCAACACTTTCAGGCGTATCATCGACAGGTTGTAGGTGCCACTTTGCACGCAAAATAGGGAGCATGACTGACTGCACCACAGCGGATACAGTACCATCAGACTTTCTCATTTCGTCGTAAATCTCTACTCCACGTTGACCGTGAAATTTAGGATTGTAGTCGTCGGATATGATACCAGAATAAATGGGAGTACCACTGTCTCCAATTTCAAGTCCACCTTTTACTTTGGTGTTGTCGACACGTGCGTCTTCGACGAGAGGAGGGTTAGTAATAGTTTTCTTTGCCATGTGTATAGTATATATCTATTGTTAAAATCTTTCATCCATTAGACCAGCAGTCAATGTTGACAACTCATGTGTTGTACCTCGGTCGGTTACGACTTTTATCTTTTGGTCGGCCTTCATGTTCCCCTTCGGAATAGATGGCACTACCTTACCGAGTGGGAAATGCTTTAGCGCGAGCATTGTTGCGTCGGGAATGTGGTCGTCCTCCTTGGCTGGCTTGTCACTTTTCTTTTGATAGTGGTACCGCTTATGTTGCCAGATAGCCTCCTTGTTTGTATTTAAAATGCGCAACTTCCTTCGTTCAAAATGTGCCTTGTAGTTTCCGAACATCGACATCGTACCGTCATCATCCCCAGTACGTGGTGTACCAAACTTATGTTTTGAAAATACTACCTCCTCGACAACGCAACTATGATCACGCGAATACTTTAGAGCTTCATTGATTGCACGTCTCAATGCATCGTTTTCAAACTTGCCCGCAGAGTCGGCATAAATCTTGCGAACCTTGTATTTGAGAACAACACTAACTATGTACGCAATTATATCAGCAGCTGGAATTTGAGAGAAGTTTTCATTTTCCAATTGCACCTTTATCTCATCGATGTGCGCCATCAAAGCGACAACCGATGTCATACCTGTATACCCCCAGTCGATACCGAGAACGACAAGCGCACCATCCTTGTACTCCATACCTTCGAGCGAGGTAACCGTACATGCGTCCACATCCTCGGGATTGTTTACCAAGCCTGATGCAGATGGACGTGTTCCCATGTACTCAACGAGAAACCAATCCTTCGTAGACTTTTCACGCCATGCCTGAATGATTACATCGATCTGAACCCAACCTTCAGGATCACCCACACGTCCGTCCGCGAGCGCGCGTAGGTCTTGGAAGTCAGGTATCTCCGCATTGTATTTTGGATCATCCCATATGTCCGGGTTAAACATTGCACACACATCGAAAATATCCCATGACAAACGAACGTACCCGAGGCGCTCGGCATCATCCCATGTCTCCTGAAAGTATCCAAATATTTTATGAAACGTAGAAGTCATCACTACAAGCGGATTGGGTGACGACGAAACCATCGGCAACGCGGACATAATGATATCGTCCTTTGCCTCACACGCCTCATCGATCATGAGGTCATCCGGGTGCGGTCCTCGGATTTGTTTAGGGGAAGCGGCAACCGCTTTAAAGTAATTACCCACATCAGTAATCGACTCGTGCATCGTAGGGTCCTTGGGTAGGTGCTCGTAGATAGAGTGGTGTGCATAACAATGCCCCACAAAGTAGTTATACACCGCCTGAGACTGCGTCATAGACCCTCCCATCACAACGATCGACTTCGACTTCAAAAGCCACCTAGCGAACCCCACAGCCCCAACCAAGAGGGTCTTGCCACCTCCTCGGGGTCCTTTAATGATGAAACGGTTTGCAGGTTTGCCATCAGGCCCACGTTGAAACCATAGGTATGAAAATATAACCCGTAACTTTGAGGGGAAACGAATTGATGGACTAAGCGATCGGAGTAGTGAGATCGGCTTCCTCTTCAGATACTTCCGAATTTGCTCGGGATTCTGTAAGAGTATGTCCGTGGACCTCCTTAATGTTTCGCTCGAGGTGTGCAGCTCCGATGATGTCGGCAAGTTTTTCATAGGCTTCTATTTGTTTATCCATTGGTAACATCTTGATGATGGTACGCAAATCGTCAGGGTCGACCTTTTCAACTGTGATCTTTGAAATCTGTGTACGATTCCAATTATCAAAGTATGCCAGATATGTTTCCACATCGTACGCCATACCATACTTCACACATCGATTGTAAAGAGCTTGCAAAACATTTGGTACACGATCGAGCCCCCATTGCTTACGTGTGTTGTCTACGATTGCAATCAGGTCAGGTTTCTTTTTCCACGTTGATAGAGTTTTCTTTGAGACACCGAACTTTTTAGCAAACAACTCTTGTGATGGGTTTGGATACTTTCCTGTGGTCGGGTCTTTCTGTAGATCGAGGTATGCGACTCTCTCTGAATCAGGTAGCGATAAAAAATATGCAAAACGTTTATAGGTTTCAACCATTTCGCTCCTCATTCTAAAAGGTATATCTACCGGGGTAGTTGTTACAGTGAGTTCTCGCATAAGATTTTTACATTATACAGCTCAACTTGTACCCATGACAACCGTTGACTGTTGATAACCATTCTCTACAACAGTTTTTTATATTCACCAGAATATGCACCCTCTCCCCCACCCCACTGCCTAGTCCCCCGATTTGGGCTTTTTACCCACAAAGGCCCCCCTTTCAGGCTTTTCCAGCAGGGGAGGGGAGGGGTCTATTCTACAGGCAGTATATCCAAGTCCATGAAGACTTCCTTTATGGTATCGAATAATTGAAGTGGGTCAGTTTTATCGTATTCCTCACAGGCTTTAGCCAATGCCTCTTTATTGTTCAAAAGCTCTTTTACATCGTACTTCCCACACATCCACCCTATTGCAAACACGTCATCGAATGTGAGCATGTACCCTCTTGCCATTGCACGTTCCTTCAACACCTTGAAATCTTCAACTAAAATATTTGGTTTATTCATTGTATTTTTTAATTATCTTTTATCTTCGTCCATGTGTGGCCATGTCGGTCCCGCGTCTCTTTTCATGACCTCTAGCATCTCGACCAATGTGTCTCTGATGTCGAGCAGAGCTTCGGCTTGAACTCCTTCATAACTTTTACCTCCCAATACTTCGTTTTTTGGTTTCATCTTTTTAATTACAGTTAGCGTTTAAGATTGCTAGTGTTGTTGTCGAGTATCCATTTGTGCGGACCTTTGCTGTGACGTTGCCACCATTCGTACACACTCCAAAATCTATACCGTGTCCGCTGAAACGTTCACCCGGCTTGATGATTGTATCGATCACAATTTCTTCAAATGGTCTTTCCTCCTTTTTCTCAACCTCACCCTCCACCACCTCGTATACCGTGCTACCCGGTGGGTACTTCTCGAGTTGTTCACCCCCTGATGTTCTAAGGTAAATGAATAGTCCGAACCCTATAGCGATGAGTGAAAGCCCGATAATGATGTTTTTAATTTGTTTTGTCATTGATTTTTATTGATTATTAAGGGGTCTCCCCCACTCCCCCGCTTGGCCTGTGGCCCTGTTTTACGCACAGTGTAGGGGGGGTAGGCGGGGAAGGGGAGTGACTGCTTTATCTCTTGGCGTTGCAGTCATGGCACTTGCATTCGAGCCCTACCTTGCCATGGACTTCTTCATCATCTTCCTCTAGCACAACGCTCAATGCTCTGAATAAAAAGTAAAGTAGTCCAAGTACCGCGATGAATTTCACTAAAAAGAATAGAAAAAGTGTTAGACCTCCGAATCCAAATCCACTGCTCATGACCAAACCGTTCGAATACCCTACGCCATTTTGTATGATGATTGATAGCATATGTTTAAAATAATTTGCCCGTTGTTAATTCTGGTACCATCCCTGCATACTCCCACGCGAACTCTGATTCGAACTGTGGGAGCTTTCCTCTTAGATCGGAAACGTGTATCTCCTCCTCTGAGTGTCCAATTACTTTATTGCGGTAGGTTTGTACTCGCAGTGGTATTTTTATATCACCGCGTAGAAATTCACCCCCCACGCTTTGTAATCAGCCAATGTCTCCTCGTCCCTTTTGAATGTGCTATGAGTCCATGAAACCGTAGCTTTTGGAAATTGCTGAACTCGTTTTTAGTGAGCGATGGTATGTCACGTGCCATATTGAAATCGTTTACACCTGTCTTATGTACATGCCGGATCGCTTTCACCAAGGCCGAGAATATCCCTGTCGACATCGTATGCCAGTACGATGCGAGACTCGCCCCACAGTGCTCACACTTTGCTTTTTTAGGTTTTTCAGTCTCCATTTTCTTTAGCTTCCATTACATACTCAGGCTTAGTAAAACACAGATCACATGCCTCTTTGTGGCTGTAGAGCCGTGCATGTCTGAGATCACCTGTGACCCCCTGAGAGTTTGGACCACAGAGCCAGCCATTACAATTGTTGTCGAACACGTAGTACAGTTGATCAGTATCCATGGCGGTAACCACAAGTTAGACAAATACCAGCTGACGATATATTTGGATTTGAGCAACCTCCAGCTTTCTCGACCATTCTAGTGCTGGCATTTCCTTGAATGATGACCCGATCACTTGGCTGCAGTTTCTTTACGATCGAGCGTATCTCTCTCACAACGTCCATCAATGTTTCGTTTTTATTTACATCAAGACTTTTGAGCTCTTTTACTAGACCTTTAACCTCTTTCACGTCTTTTTTTGTAAGTCTTTTTGTTTTCATTTTAGTGGAGTTACTTCTTGTGTTTCTTTGACATTGTAAAAACCACCGCGCCATTCGCTCCATATGTAACTGGTGCTATTTTTTACACATGTATCATATTCCAACACATAAGAAAACCAACCTACACCCCTTGCTTTGCCAGCTTCATAAAAGTCACCGCCCAGCTTCTCGCATTTTGCCCTTAGATCACGCAATTCGCTTGTGCGTATCTTTTGTTCAAGATTGGATATCCGATCATTTAAGTCTGTGAACAGGCCTACAACGTAGACCACAACTGCTATAGCCATCACACCACCCAAAAACTTCAAAAACAATTTTATATTAAAATATTTCATTAGAATGATTTAGTTAACTCACTACGACACTTTTTGCAAAGCCCCTTCTTCGTCTTCCGATGTTTCCCACAACGTGTGCATTTCATTGCTGTATGATGAGTGTCACCACCATTGCGACTAGCATGATGACGATTACAATTGCAGCAATTATATCTATCCAACCAAGCTCTTTCATTTTATTTGTGTTGCTTTTAGACCAGTAAACTCCTCCCATCGTTTCACAATCACGTCCACATACTTTGGATCAAGCTCCATGCTGTAGCACCGTCTCTCGAGCTGGTGGCACGCCATGAGTGTTGAACCTGAACCTCCAAACAGATCGACCACGAGGTCCCCTTTGTTTGATGAGTTCTTGAGCGCGATAGAGATGAGCTCGATAGGCTTTTGAGTAGGGTGGACATAGTCCGACTCACGCCCCAATCGCCACACACTTGTGCCCGACTCCTTCTCCTCGACCAATGCTGCGCGGGCTGTTTGCAATAGCTCCATATCAGTAGGCTTTGTTTTCCATTCAGTGGTATGTGTTCGATCACCATAGAACGGTATCTTTTCACCTTCGATATGACAGTAAAGAATCGGTTCGTGCTTGTATCGGTAATGTCCCCAGCCCATCGATGCGAGCGTCTTGAGCCAGATGATTTGTGTACGAACTTTGAAACCGTTTGCATTTAGCGCGTCCTCGAACTCTCGGTGTGTACGTGAGGCGTAGCAGACATAGATCGGTGCATCTTTTTTTAATGCAATACGATATCCAGCAAACGTATCAGTGAGGAAAAGCCTAAAATCATTTTCACCCATTTTGTCATTGAGAATAGTGTTACTTGTATTCTCACCTCTGCCCGAGTAGTTGACGTTGTATGGCGGATCGGTAAATGACATATCCGCTGAAGCCCCCCCCATAAGAGTTTTGACCTGCTCGATATCGGTTGCCGACCCGCACATCAGACGGTGCTCACCGAGCTCCCAGATCGTACCTATTTGAGATTTAGGTGTTTTAATCTTTGCAGCCTCCGCATCCGCATCGAACTCATCCTCCTCGGTTTCTTTGTACATGTCCACGAGGTCAGCAATTGAAATAGAGTGACCTGTCTCAATGTTGTAGTCCTCGGTTTGAAAATCGGGTACCTGCTCGATCATGTCGACCAAGTCCTTCTTCTCGTAACGACCAATTGAGTCGTTGTCCGAAAGCATGTACTTCAGCTTTTCTTTATCGGTGGGAGCGTTCACAACCGATATCCATACTTGTTCGAACTCCTTGTGACCTGCCGCTACAAGCTCGCGCATGCACGTCAGGCGCATATTTCCACCCAAAACGATACCTTCCTTGATCCCATCCTCAAAGAACACGAGGAGAGGCTTGTACTGCTTTAGATCGAGTAGCTGTCCCTTGAGACGTGCCTTGCCCGCCTCGTCCATAGTGCGCGGGTTGCGCTTCCATGTGACAAGGTCTTTTATCGGCCAGAGTGTTTTCTTGATTTCGATCATGTTATTTTACTCCCATAGGTCCCGGCAATTCTTCATCAGCTTGGCTTTCAGCGATTGATTTATCAAGTTCTTTTTTGTCGATTGCGACGTTGCCATTTTCATCGACTAAACGAGGAACGGTGAGAGCTTCGTCACTAACGAGATGAGCAATCTTTTTATCAAAGTCATCAGTCACAAGACCAATCTTGTCTGCAAGCTCTGAAAGGATTACAAGACGATCACGAGCCTCTATTGCACTAGCCTGCAGAGTCGTCATGACAGTTGCAACTGATTTATATATACCACCATCTCCTAGAACCATTAGAGTTGGATCTTTTTTGTATAGCTTCATCCACTGGTGAAAAGCTACTGCCTTGGTTAGCGCAGATGTTCTCCATGCATTTAATTGTTCGGTGACGATGGTATCTAAAGGTTTGACTTCAAGCTTTGTTTTTTCCATAAATCGTTTTTTAATTTGTTATCTTTTTTAATAGAAGTTTTGCTTGTTGGTATCGGATCACGGAACTTTCTTCGCTTCGGATACTCGATCATCCCAATGTCGCGGTTCGAACTATGTCTCAAGCTGTATCGTTCTCGAGCGGGAAGTGATGGTACTCCTCTTCGATGATTTCTATAGACTTTTTCTTTTGTCCGAACAATCTTTTCGCCCGCAAGCCTAAGCATTGGTGTTACACCATCGTCTTCATACACAACCTTTTTGACGATAGGTTTCCTCCATGATCCCTTTTTCTTTTCCACCACTACATCCTTGTGTACCGATCTATACTTTTCGACCTTTTCCTCTTTTACAATTGTCGGCACATTTGCATTGATATGCTTTCTCCTAACAAAGTCTTTCCTGCGCGCTTTTGCTTTCTCACGTTTACGGGTAATTGATCGTAGTGATTTCATTTTATTCGAGATCGATTTTACAGATAAACTTTATACCGACGATAACTTGTTCTGCTTCAAAAAATTCACCAGCCTTTCTCAAACCTTCATCCAAATCAGCGGCGATCACATGCTTGGGTGATTCAACACCATCACTTGATACAAGAACCTCAAAAACATTTTTCACTGGGGCATTTGCCATTTGTTTTTTAATTATTTATAAACAGCCCTTGCGAGCTTTATCCAGAGCACCAGCACATTACTTGCATGTCAGGGACCCCCGCAAATAAAAGGTTTTACGTTAAAGTTTGCGAAGAAACACACAAGACGTATTGAATGCCCCAGATAAAGATCACAAGTAATGAATTGAAAGGGGTGACGGTCGATGCTGGGTGACAGTGTCGCTATGAGGGACTGCCCTTGCCGCTTTTTATTTACCAAGTGCACTTGATAGACCGTATCGGACTTACCAGCCACCCTTTTCAATTCACTACTACACTAAGTTTACCTCTTATTTTGTCGATAGCAACTGATGACTGTGGATAACTATTGACTATCATTGAGAAAAATCAGTTCTACGTCCACCCACGCCTCTCCATTTTTAGAATCTCTACCTTTAAAAGAACCATCGAGCCACTTGTCCTGTGAGAATAAACTGTCGGCAATTGATCCAAAAACATTCTCCGCATCCCCATGATTTCCTTTATTCCAAAATATCGATATCTGCATCTCCATCCTGAAAGTCGCTTGCGTCCTCAACGGCTTTCCCCACAGTCCGAGATTTCTCAATACCCACCCCTGATCCTCCGTTCCACGCATAGCGTTTAGAAAGGCCTGCTGCACGTACGTCTTCCACTGTACGTACCTCCGCACCTTCGGCATCCACACCTGACCCCTCGTCGCCTTGATCTTTGGCAAGGGGTTTCCGCCTTGTGTATTTTCGTGGTTGCCATGAATTCTGAATTTTAATCTTTTCTCTTTCATAGGTTTCTAGTGATTCAAATATCCAGCCGACGGGTGGATTTTCCTGATAGCGGTGGCATTCTTTATTGCGACAAAACGTCATGCGGTTCTGTGACTTCACCGCTACACCGAGCTCGTTGATAATAATCTTTACGATGATGCAGCATCGCTTTCGTTGACATACGAAACACTTTTTTCCAATTACATGTACTTCATCGGACTCGTTCATTTTTGATCAAGTGTTAATGCGTTGGTACCAATAGCGTTGCGTTGTAATTGCGCGACCTTGTTCTTTGCCTCAATCAATCGATCGTTGAACTGACGTTCGATACCCGACCTTTTTATATCGATCCAGTCCTCGGACGTGAGCTGGTGCGCGACATTCCATCCCATCGTTTTGTGAAAGTCTGGCACCACCTTTTGTATCATCGTACCACTGATCGATCCGTTTGAGAAAATAATCTTGCGACCAGTGATGTGAGCAAACAGAGCCGACTCTAAATCCTCTTGAGTGATGGATATAAAATCATCATTCTTAAACCCGTGCACCACTTTAAAATATAGAGTTCGTGTATCCATTTTATGTAATTATAGCATCACCAATACTTGTCTTTTTCTTTGAAACCGATGCCTTTACTTTAGGTATCAAATCGTTAAACTTCTCACGGAGCTTTCGTGCTGAAAGGATATTGGTGGACCAGAATGTATCGCCCTGCACCCATCGTATCATGTACTCAATTTGTTTGTAGCTACGTCCATCGATTCGAAATAGTTTGTTGATGTCCTCTGCCCATGATTCAAGACTGCTTTTGTTTTCCCATTCGGGTGTATTCTTTTGGATCAGGCTACTTAAAAGCTCTGCCATAGCCATATCCTCCTCGGTGTATTTCTTTTTAGCCTCCGGGAGCGCAACTTGTGTACTAACTTGTTCACTGACTTGTGCACCCTCGAGGCGACGAGTATTATCCTTCACGTCCGATCGGGCCTTGGGAGCTACGAGCTGGATGCCCGGGATTTTCTTTTTCAACAATTCCCGGTAAATACTAGGGACCAAACGATCAGCTCGTATCTCGTTGTGCTCTCTCCAGTCCTTTATAAAACAGACCTCGTTTTCATTGAGCTGAACGATGAAACCTTTAGCTATCAAAAGTTTCAAATTGTCAGGAGCCGATCCGAGTATTTGCATCACCGCGTATGTATCAACAACACCATCATCATCAGCATCAAGTTGTAGTTGGAAGTACAGTGTTTGTGACTCAGACGGCATCTTCAAAAACTGTGCGGACCTCACTATTCTTTTGCTGATCATCTTTCGATTAGACATTTTATTTTATTTAAATACTATAGCACAACTGTTAGTCAATGGTTATCAAATGTTATCCACATATCCCCTTACTTATCAACAACCTTTGAGCTGTAAAAGTCGTACCAATCCTCTTCGACGTAGCCCTCGTATCCTGATTTAGAAAGTGTGTCGCCGATCGTTGTAACCTCGGGGAACGTATCGTCGATACCGTTTTTCCATACCTTTACGTGCTTCTTTACGGGCACACCAGCAAGCGCAAGCCACCCTCGCTGAGTAATTCTCCATGTGTCGATTATCATGCGACCGCGGCCGTTAGGGAGGCTTACCTTGACCTTGTCGAGCAGACCGAAATAGTAGAGCTCGATAGCCATACCATTCAGGCGTGTGATCCCTTTATCGTCACCACGTGTGTATGTTTGATTTGCATCGAACAGACTGAGACTGGTGAGCTTCATTTTTTCTCTTACCTCGCGCGCAATACGCACGAGTAGCTCCGCATCCTTGCTGTCAAAATAGTAACTGATTGCTTTCATTGATGCACCGCAGTTTGCGCATGTATCTTTATTGGTGAGCTCGGGTGCGCGCGCGAGGAGATTTGAGGCGATCTGATTTGTATTATCCAAAAGAGTAGGGTCTTGCTTTACCATATCGACTACATTCTGAATGTAGAGTCCGAGCCTTCCTTTTTGATAGTCATTCTTCTTTGCCATGTGGGTTGATCACGTTATCGTATAAGCGCTGCAAAAACAGTCGGAACTTAGAGTTCACTACCTTTTGACCAGACTTTATATCATTCAAAATGGTAGTAGCCTTCTCAAATTTTTCCTCTTTTGTTTGTTCGTCGTTCATGTTGTTAATTTGTTAGCTTCGTAAAATGCTTTGGCAAATTTCTGCGAGCACAATGACCTGAATTCCATATCCCCACCACCGCCATTTACTTTGTCTCTCGACGGCAACTTCAATATTTCTTCCATGAATGGTGCGAACTCTGGTATGTATTTCATGTGTGCTTTTGCGTGCATAAACGCAAGTGATGGTTTCCCTCTATTTGGTCGGGTATACAGTTCTGGTATTTTTGGTACATCTTCCCATTTTGTATACTTCTTTTGAGGTGTATTGAATTTTCCCCACAAAGCAGTGTGCTTCGTCCACGGGCTCCCATACTCCCACGGTTGATAGGTGAATTGTGGTGTACCTAGAAAATTCTTTAAAACTCCACGAGCAGGGTTTTCAATCACCCAAAACTTTAAGGTATCATCACACTCGTCAATTATTCTCAGACATTCTTTTACTAGCTTCATACCCTCCTCTGGGTTGCGTGCTTTTCCATCTGACCTCGCTGTAGAAAACTCAAGGCAGACTGGATTTGCGACGATTCCATAGACCCCTTTAGGTGGGTGATAATTTTCTACACCAATATCCTTTCCCACTTTTATCACAGTGTAACCAGCGTCAGTGTAAGGTTTAGTATCACTTCCTGTATCAGCACAAAGATGTAGAATAATTTTTTCCATACGCTCATCATATCGCAAAACCTTGTAATCTTTCCAACGGTCGACCCGGAGACATCAATAGAAAGTCTCCCTTACCCGACAACGACTCCGCACCCGGTACTCCAAGTATCACCTGCGAGTCAATCGCTGATGACACAGTGAGTGCGATACGAGTAGGGAAGTTTGCCTTTATGAGCCCCGAGATGACATCGACACGCGGACTCTGTGTAGCGATGATGAGATGAATGCCTGCAGCTCTTCCCATTTGAGCAAGGCGACAAATAAGACTTTCAATATTTGCATCCTTTGATGGATCAAGTTCGTCGTTCATCTCGAGCATATCAATGAGGTCAGACTTGTCAGCTTTACTAAAAAGCATAGCGTTTAATTCTCTGAATCCTTTTGGTCGGCTATCGTCCTTGATAAGAAAGTTACCACTTGGACCAGCCCGCTTTTTGAGCTCTTTGTATAGCCACGGCCGAGTCTTTGATGAGTAATTTGTGTTTGATTTTTTCTCCTCTACTTTAGACTGTTCCATAAAGTCAGCAAACTCGTCGATCACAACAACATGGTACGCGAGATTTGTTCCCTCCTCTCCGTTGTATTCTTTCAAATTTCTATGACCAGTACGCTCAAACATTTTATACCGCTCCTCCATTTCTTCGACAAGATCGATGAGCTTCAAAATTGCCCCCTTATATTCGTGAATTATTTTACCGTCAAGATGTTTACTCTTTTCGTAATCCTTCAGCTCCACACGCTTCGGATCGATAAGTGTGAGCTTCATCTTTTTAGGTGACATCTGTTCGGTGAGCGCCGTGATGATCGAGTGGATCATGTAGCTTTTACCAGAACCAGTAGCTCCCGCAATCAAAAGGTGTGGCATGCTATCGAGATGGACTTTTACTACCTCACC
>ERZ869921.166-NODE-166-length-41543-cov-6.132400_pt1 | contig 41543 bp, 51 predicted proteins | sample MGYA00579310_ERZ869921 | MGnify/ENA primary metagenome ERZ869921 (study PRJEB32216, sample SAMN09231816) | wastewater metagenome | place: USA: Maryland | collected 2016-06-21 | study: EMG produced TPA metagenomics assembly of the PRJNA472060 data set (Reclaimed... | reverse complement strand
CGGCGGCAAGCTTTTTGCCAAGCCGATGCACGACTTTGGCAACGCCACGCGTGCAGGCTCCTGCGCGAATGACGTCATCTGCCGTAATGACAGGATCATGGCTCAGGCCTTTTTCCATTGTTCCATTGCCTTGTCTGTGATGGCAAAAATGGCGGTAATATCGTGCAGCATCGGGATATCTGCCGGGGCGCTGATCTTGCTTTTGTTGGTCGGGCCGGTTTCGCAGAGTTCAATCAGACCCTTGGTGGTTCCCCAATAGATGGCCATGCGGGCATTTTTGAGCGGCATAGCCTTTGACGACAAATCCTGATCGTCATCGAGTTGACCGGCAAAAACGCCGCGATGTTGGGTTGTGATAAGTACGTTCTTCATGGCCATAATCCTTTCTGGCGGTTGATCTGTGTGCCTGCCCTGCCGGTGAAACATTCCCGCGTGGAAAGCGGTGGCAGGGCAGGCGGTGCGACCCGGCCCGGTTTGGGGCGGGTATCCTTCCGGCTGTTCAGGGCCGGGCAGATGGGGGCGGATCAGGCAGGCGATCCATGATGGCGGCGATGCGGGCTGCGGCGTGGCTGCCTTTTGGTGCAGGTTCGGCCCCGCCCAAGGCGCGGCACCAGCCGGTGGAGCGCCGCGCCTGCGCCTTGCGCTGGGATGCGGTGAGGCGGCTCATCTGATCCGACCCCCATCGGTGAGATAGCCGATGATAGTGATGGCGGCGAACCATATGGCCGAGGCGACACAAGCCCCCGCGAAAAAGGCAGACACCGGGCTCATACCGCACCGCCTTCCGCGAGCGCGGCCAAGATGTTGTAAGCAACCCAGAGGCCGAACAGGATCAGCGGTGCCCAGTAGAAGGTGGCGCGGATGGTGTTCAGCATGGCTGCATCTTCGGATGTGCAGCGATCACACAGATCAGCAGTGACGGGCTGGCCGCAGCGGCACCACAAGATGGGGCCGGACTGGCGCGGGGTGAGCGGGGCGGTCATGCTGCACCGCCTTGCGCCAGTTTGCCGAGGCGTTCGCCGACAACATGATCTACGTTCTGACTGTGGCGCGCGGGCATGGCGGCGGGGCCTGTGCCTGGCGGCAGCGACCAGTTTTCGATCCATTGAGAGACGGCCGCAGAGAGCCAGCGGCTTTTGCCCCAGACCACGCGCGTCGTGAGCGTTTCGCCATGCTGCACCGGCAAAGGGGCCGGAAATCCGTGGCTGGCGATCAATCCGTCCAGATAACGCAGATGCCACGCGCGGCCATGGCCATGGGCCTGCCCGAGCATGGCCACGACCGACGCCGCACCCATGGTGGGCGTTTCCGGATGGTGGGGGGCGGACGTGGGCAGGGCATTGAGCAGGCCGGGCCGGATCGGCAGCACGTTTACGCCGCTGCCGGAATGAGATGGGGTGTTGTGCATGTCAATCTCCACAAATGATGCAGAGAAATTACGCTGAAGGCGGAATTGCAGTCAAGCAAAAAGTTACGCCAATAGCGTAATCAGCGCACCGGACGCGCAAAACCCGCAGATTGACGCAGCGCGACCCGCAGGAAAAATGCCGGAGATATCAGGAAAAGGGTTTGCGTTCAGCCGTTGGCGACGCGTGGCGCGGCTTCATCATCCGATTCCGCGCGGAAGGGGATGATGACTTCAGACATGACGCGCATCTGATTGCGCTGATTATCGTCGCCGCTGCGATAGCGCTGCACCAGATCGCGTTCATCCGCAGAGAGCGCACCGCCGACATGTTCAGGCCGCAGAATATCACTGACGCCTATATCAAGCGCGTCGGCAAGGCGGATCATCCAATCGAGCGTAAGCGGCACGACGCCGCGTTCCAGCTCACTCACCTGGGCGACCGAGCAGGACAAGGACAAAGAAAGATCGAGCAACGTCATCTTGCGAGATTTCCGCCATTCGCGGATCCGGTTGGGTAAATCAGCCATTGCCATAAAGGGATAGATGATCGCGGCCATCGTGTCTTTCGCCTTCGCCAGAATGCAGAGTAAATTGGGGCTTGCAAATAATTTTGCTATTAGCGTAATAATGCAGCATGACCAAAAAACAAGCCCCCTCCAATCCGCTCGCCCGGTGGCGCATGGCGCAGCAGGTGACCAATCCGCGCACTGGACGGCGCGGCCCCATGACAATTGCCATGGCGGCGCGCGCGCTGGGCGTCGCCTATATGACGTGGAAGTGCTGGGAAGAGGATCTGGAGAGCCCGCATTTCAAAATGCCGCACCGCACGCAGATGCTCAAGCTGTATCAATATACCAAGGGGCGTGTGACAGCCGACATGATGCACGGCCTGACCCCCTATGAACGAGCGGCCTGACCGGGCCATGTATCAGCCAAGCCCGCAGCAAAAGGCCGAGGATGAGCGCATTCTGGCCGCGATTGTCACAACCTTGAACAGCATGGTTGACGCGCTGGTGCCCGAATGCCTGCCCCGCGCGGTCAAGACGGGCGGGCGGTTCGTGATCGGATCGATCGAAGGCGAGCCGGGCGAGAGCATGTCCATCTGGCGCAATTCGGGGATCTGGAAAGATTATAACCCCGGCACGCGGCGCGAGACAGGCGATATGCTTCACCTTGTCACCCACTGCCTGTTTGGCGGCAATCGCGGCGAGGCCATCCGGCACTACAAGAGCGCGTTCGGATATGATGACCGCGACCCGTCGCGGATCGAGAAGAAGCTGCAACAGGTCAAAGAGGCGCAGGCCGATCAGGAGCGGGCGCAGAGTGCCGAAGATCAGAAGAAGCGGGGGCGCGCGGCGGCTTTGTTCTTTGGCGGGGATCATGGCCCATCTCCCTTCATCCCCGGCACCCCGGCAGACGCGTGTTTGCGCCGGCGGGGCATTGATTCTGCAGCCATAGCCGCGCGAACCGGCAAGCGCATCGTGCCCCGCGCGCTGCGATATCGGCCAGATGTGTGGTGCGATATCCGGCGCGACAAATTCCCGGCGATGCTGGGCGGCATTTTTGACAGTGCAGGCCAGTTTGTGGCCGTACACCGCACCTATCTGGACATAGCGGGCTGGGATCATGCCCACCGGACCGGGCGGGTGGTGGCGCTGAAAGTTTCCACCGAGAAGGATCCGAAGGCGCGGCGGATTGTGCCGCCCGATTGGGATGGCCCCAAGAAAAGCTATAAAATGAGCATGGGCCGCTTTGGCGGCATGGGGGCGAGCATTCCGCTGTGGAAGGGCGAGAGCAGCCAATCGCTGCGCCACTGTGCGCCGGGCGAACCCGTGTGGATATCCGAAGGGATTGAGGACGCGCTGTCCTGGGTGATGAAACGCCCGGACTGCCGCGTTCATGCCGCTGTGAGCCTGTCCAATATGGGCGGGATGATCTGGCCCCAGCAGATCGGACCGGTGACGCTTTTGATGCAGAATGATCCGGAGGGGAGCGATGCTGTGGCCAGTCTGGAGCGCGTGATTGCCAAGCAACAGGCCGGAGGCGTGCAGGTGATGCTGCAACGCCCGCCGCGCGATGTGAAAGACTGGAATGAATTGCTGATGAAGGACATGGCATGAGCGGCGCGACAGCGGATCCGTGGACCGCAGAACCCGCCACCGCGCCCGATTTCAATGAGGCGGATCAGGGCAGGCCAGAGCCGCGCCGTAGTGATGAAAGCCGGGTGCTGGAAGTCAAGCCTCTGCCCGCCGATTGCCCGGTTGTGCCGCTGGGGTTGCTGGGCAAGGAGTATTATTTCCTCGACGTGCTGGGCCAGTTGCTGGCGCTGGGCACAAAATTTGATGCGGGCGATCTGACCGCGCTGTTTGGCGCGCAAATCGGTTTTCTGGATGAGCATTATACGCAGTGGGGACGCGGTGAACCGCCCAAACCCAATGGCTTCAACCAAGTCAAGGCACGCCGCGCGCTGATCAATGCCTGCCAAAAGCTGGGCATCTTTAATCCCGTGGGGCGTGTTCACGGGCTGGGATCACATCGCGGCGATCATGGCGAGTTGATCCTCCATTGCGGGGATACAATCTATGTCAGCGGCCAGAAAGCGATTGACGGGAAGAAGGTTTTGCCGCCGCGCCCGAAGAAGCCGGGCCGCGTTGGCAAATTGCTGTTCCCGCTCAAAGAAACGATCCTGCACCCCGCCGAAGCCAAGAAGGCGGCGACGCGTGCCGAGATGTGGTCGCTGTTGTGCGAGCATTTTGACAGCTGGTTATGGGCTTCTCCGCACAGAATCACTCTGGAGGGGAAGAGCGTCAATATTTTCGCATGGATGACGTTCGGCTGGGTGATGATGGCCAAGTTATGCGGCGCGGTGGCCGCGCGCGCTCCTCTGTGGATCACGGGGCCAAGCGGAGCCGGCAAGTCTGTGCTGCACGTTTCGCTGGGCCAGATCATGGGGGAAGGCTGGGCCTTGCAAGCCAAGAATATGACCGAGGCCTATGTCACGCAGACATTGCAGCAAGACCGGCTGGCCGTGTTGTTCGACGAGGCCGAGCGCAGCGAGCAGAACAAGGATTATCTGGCCAATATCCTGACACTGGCCAAACTGGCGTTTGACGGATCGAAGAAGGGCCGCGGCAGCAGCGACGGCAAGGCGACGACGACGCAGATTTTTGCCGCGATGCAATTCAGCAGCGTGTTGTTGCCGCCGCTGAAACCCGAGGAACGCAACCGGATGGTGATTGTTGAAATCAATCCCTTCCCCGATGGCACGATCCACCATCCGCACCCCTTGCTGCCCACCATTGCCCCGCGTGCCCAGAGCCTTTTGCTTCACGCCTGGCCCCGATTTGATGCCACGCTGGCGGCCTATGTTCAGGCGATGGCCGCGCGCAACTGGAACGGGCGCGAGCAAACGACCTATGCCACGGTGCTGGCCTGTGGCGATCTGGCCCTGTTTGACGATGTGCCCGACGCGATGACCGGACGCGTGCCGCAAATTGTGGCGGCGATTGAACCGATGCTGGTTCGAAGCCGCAACGATGTTGAGGATCATCCCGAACTGTGCATCGGGCACCTTGGATCCAGCCTGCTGCCATCGAGCGGCGGCAAGCCCCAAGAAAGCGTGGCGCAATGGATCATCAGAGCCGTGGCGGATATGGTGGACAGTTGTTCCCCCAGCCCGGTCGAGCGGAATTTGCAATCGCATGGCATGCGCCTGGTCAATCTGGTCGAGGGGCATGAGGCGGGCAATGGTCAAGGCGGCATGAAACCGCTGTTTCGGATCGAGGAGCATGGCCTGCCGCTTGGTTTTCTGGCCGTGGCAGGCAAGACGAACGCGGGGATGCTCCAGATATTCAGGAATTCGCCGCTCTTTGCCGATGGCGCGTGGATGCAGGCGCTGCAACGGCTGGAGCTTAAGAGCGAGGGGCCAAACGGCCCGATGGTGCGAAAGGCCTATGGCAATAAGCGCGCCCGCTTTGGCAGCGGCCCGGCGACAACATGTGTGCTGATCCCGCTGGAGGCGATTGTTGGCCTGAAAGATATGCGCGCCGCGATCAGAGCCAAGAAGATCGAACTTAATGTGCCAGCGCCCGATTTTGCGAGTGATGGAGGGGATGATTGGGATGGCTGATCATCTGACCCTGATATTGTGAGCGACCTGTTCACCCTGGCCCCAGACGCGCCACGCGGGCTTGGCCGGGCGTTGGCGGGCGGCGGGGACAAGGTGAAGCGCAAGGCGTTTGACTTTTACCCCACCCCGCCCGAGGCGACGCGCGCCTTTCTGCGTGCCGAGGGGCAAGCGATTGCGCGGCATGTGCAGGCCACGAACGCGCGCCCGGCCCTATGGGAGCCGTGCGGTTATGGCGGGGCGATTGCGACGGTTGCGGCGGCGATGGGATGGCCGATGGTGGCGAGCGACTTGCGCGCGGATCCGGCGCATGATGTGGAAGGGCGCGATCTGTTCGATTATCGCGAGGCCCCGGCCCCGATTGCGGTCAGCAATCCGCCCTTTGCGCTCGCCCGCAAGATGATCATTCACATTCTGACGCGGGCGCAGGGTGTGACCTATCTGGCGCTGTTGCTTAAAACCACGTTCTGGAATTGCGGAGAGAGTGCCGAGCTGGCGCGCGCGGGCCTGATGCCCAATCGGCGGTGGGACGTGACGTGGCGCATCGACTTTCTGGACCAAGGCAATCCCACGATGGATTGCGCCTGGTATGTGTGGGACATGGCCGACCGCGCGCCGCATTGGGGCCTGCTCGACCGTGACGGAGCCGTCAGGATCGAGCAGGGTGGATTGATCTAGCGGGCGGCGCGTGCGACATGTCGCCGCATGCTTATGGGGATCATCCTTGGCTTGGCCTTTGCGTGGATGCGCGCGACCAATGCGGCATGGCATGACCATAGTGAAGGCCTGCCGCTTTATCTGTCCCTGATGATCTGCGCCGCGCCGATCATTGTCATGATTGAAACACCGGCACAGCTGACCATGGTTGACGTCTGGGAATTTCTGGGTTCGTTCTTTGTGGCGCGCACGGGCGGAGATGCTTTGGCGCGCATGATGAGAGGTTAGCCGGTAGTCGCTGATGATGGCCTTTGCATCACAGCAGACAGGGTTCATCCGCCGCAATGAACAGCGGCAAATCACCCGCACCCGCCTGATCGACCGCCATGTTGCGCCGCAGCGGCCCCGCTGCACCCGCCCGAAGCGCCGCCGCATCGGCCTGTGGATCACGCGGAGCCAAGGCCGGGGCCATCTGATCAAAGAGCATATCCCGCGCGCTGGCCTCCAACGCGCGGGCGAACTGAGGGGCGCGGGCGGTCATAGGGCTGGCTCCTGCTGGGGTTGAGCCAACCGCCCGAATTGATCGACCGCAGGCGGCGCATCCTTGGTTTGGTTGATGCCGAACTGGTTGTGAGGATCGATGCAGACCCAGATGCTGTCGCGCGCGTCGTAGCAGTACCAGCGCCCGCCCAGCCGGTGATTGCGATAGTCGAGCGCCATCCATTGCAGATCGCCTTGCTCTGACGGCACCCAAGGTTTGAGCGGCAGCGCGGCCCCGTTGCGCCAGATCGGCGGCGTAGGCGGCTCCATCATCTTGAGCATATCCCGCGCGCTGGCCTCCAACGCGCGGGCGAATTGAGGGGCGCGGGCGGTCATTAGAGCTTGCCTTCCGGACCGCCGCGCTTGTGCGCAAATCCGGATTGATCGTAGCCTTTGCCGTCAATCCACTTTGAAAAAAGAATGTCGCGCTCTGACCAAAAGACGTGATATTCGTCGCGGTAATGCTTCGACATCGATTTAGCGAAGAATTCAGCCTGATGGCTATATTCGAAGGCCGCAATAGGTTCGCGACTTCCTGCTCGTTTAACTGTTGTGGGAAGTGCCATTGTTTCAATCTCCACTTAGCTACGAAATGGCCGCAGCGATGAAGGCCGGAGCGTGCCCGGCCCTCACGCGTTGCGGTCAAATCAGGACCATTTGACGGGCTTGAGCGGCGGCCTCTGCCTGCACCGCAGGCGAGGCGGGGAGGGGCGTGGCTTCCCCACACCCGGCATTGGCCAGCACCATATCAGCGGCGGCCTGTGCCGCGCTGGCAGCGGTGAAAATGGCGCGCTTGTCATCCTTCAAAACCTTGAGCCAGCTGGCCAGATAGGCCGCGTGATTTTCGAGATGGTCGCCAGAGAAGCCCAGGCGCGCGCCGATGAAGGCCGCGCCCATCTCTGCAATCAATTCTTCGAAGGCATAGCCGCGCGACGCGAATCGGTGGCCCTTGGCACGATCAAGGCGCGATGTGTGGCCCGTCCAGTGCGCCAGCTCATGCGCCATGGTGGCAAGATAGCCCTCTGTTGAGAAGAAGCGTTCGAAATCTGGCATCTGCACATAGTCATCAGCGGGCGAATAATAGGCGCGTTCGCCGCCGTGGCGGATTGTGGCACCGCAGGAGAGGAGCGCGCCCTCTGCCTCATGGTCGCGGCCCTTTGCGCCGGTCAGATCGAGAGCGGCAGCGGTGAACTTGCCAGCGGGCAGGCCATCGACCTGGTCGACATTAAACACCGTATAGCCGCGCAGGACGGGCACCGAGCGTTCGCCATTGGGTGCGGTGGAATCTTCAATCGAAAGCGACTTGAAGAAGACGATGTGCGTGCCGCGTTCGCCCTTGCGGATCGATCCGCCCAATTCCTTGGCCTGCTTGAACGTCATCCAATGCTGACCGGTGAAGCCATGCGCGCCGGATGACATAGCGAGCAGTAGCACATTGATACCGCGATAGCGCTGGCCATTGGCGCGCAGCGGATCAAGCGACGCCCAGTCTTGTTGCCAGGGACGCGTGCCAGCCTCTAGCGCGGCGATCATGCGATCAGTGACTTGTTGATAGAGGTCGACGCGAGCGTTCATTTTGCTGCCTTTCTATTGAAGCGGAGACGTTCGCCGCAGGTCATGACGGAAACGTCACCAGATGCGACGCGTTCGCGGCGATGGAGCTCATCCATTATCGGCAGGCAGGTTGGAGATGTGCGCAGCCATAAGCGGAGTTCGTCACTGGTATGGCCAGAATATGGTGCTGATTTAAATGCGCTGTCCATGTTGTTGTTCCTTCCAAATTACGCCAATAGCATAATTTTAGACGCGCTTCTATAATTCTGTCAATAGCTTAATTTTTGGCGGTTTTGCGCTATTTAGCGCCAACGCCAAGCCGACAGACCGGCGAAGCCGGGCGGTGCGTCGGCTTGTTCATCGTTCCCGATTCGGTCGTGCTATGATCTTGCGCGCCCCGCACCCGTTCTGACGCGCTTCGCTCCTTCTTTTCTCCTCCCCACCCGCACCCATCGATTTCAAAAAGGAGAATTTTGGGCGGGTGTGGTCCTGCTTGTGCTGAACGGGTCGGGGGAGAGGGAACAAGACAATAGTAACAGGGTGGCGCTCTATAAGTGGCGGAAATGCTGCATTATTTTGGGCTTGTTACTTTGTTACCGTGTTACCGCTCAAAAGGGCCATTGCCTGCGCCTGCCTGTGCGGGATCATGCGCGCGATATGACAGGGTGGGCGGGTAACAAGTAACAAGCCGGTCAGATTGGCGGAAATGCGCCACTTTCTGCGCCGCGCTCTGTTCCTTTTTTCTGTTACTTAAGAAATGTGGAAAAGTAACAGTAACAGGGCTTGCAAAAATTATGGCAATGGCAGAATTAAAGCGGCCATGGATCGCCGCGCCTCCTTCGCTCGCAATAAAATAGGGACCGTATATGGCGGGTGTGCTCGCTCGGCCTCGATTTGCGATTGTGGAGGGGGGCGGCGTGGCGGAAAGTTTCAGGGATCACCCTCGGCTGGGCGGCTGGTGGGTGTCGGCGGTGGAGCAGCTGGGGAGCTGATCCGCGTCAGGGCGGGCGGTGGCGAGCCGTCCGCCCACTCCGATCAGAATGGCGGATTTGCGCGGGTTTCAGGATCTGGCCTGGCGCAAGTCTCCATGGGCTGGTCTCCACCAGTTGCGCAGATCGGCAGGAATCCTAAGGTTTTGGTTCGGTGTCGTAAGCTTGGTGAGTTGCTCACCTGTCTCCACTTCGACGGCGATGCAAGGCAGGGGGGGGTATCTGCCTGGCGAGAGGGGGGCACCCCCCCCAACCCGATCGACCTCCCACCCAGCATGTACCGGCACGCGATTTTTCAGGATTTGGGATCAATATCCCCCCGCGCCTTCCTCTGCGATGGTGCGCAGGCCGGGAAAGGGTCGCAAAACTTCAACCGCTGGAATGGGGTGCGGGGTAAGGGAAGCACGCGCGCGCGAAATCAGGCTGGTGTCAGCCGTGGTATGACAGTGCGGAGCGGGTTGGGGGCAAGTGGGCGGCTTTCCATTCGACTGGTCGGGGAAGCCGATACGCTAGGCAGGGTGCGAATCCATGTCAACGCCTAAGCATGGTGACGCCGCGCTCGTCGATGATGCCATGCGCGATGCCCGCGCGATGGTCGAGGCTGAGCGCGATCACCTCCAGCAAGCCTTGTTCGATCATCCGATCACGCCAGACGAAATGCTGGACGCGCAGCTGGAGCTTGGCCCCAATGCGGGCAAGGTCAGCGTGCTGGCGCATGCCCGAGCCAAGCGCAGCGGTCGCCCCAAAGGGGCGCGCAATCGTCGCACCGATGATCTGGCGGCCTATCTGCGCCAGTTCGGCCCCGATCCAGCGGTGACGTTGATGATCACGCAGGGCACGGACCCGCATGTCCTGATCGAACAGAGCCGCCGCACCGTCACGCGAATGACCAAGGGCGGCAATCTGGTCGAGATGGAAGAGGCCATGACCTATGGCGAAGCGATGGCGCTCAAGGTCCGCTGCGCCGAAGCCGTCATGCCCTACATTCACGGCAAGAAGCCGACAGCGGTTGATCTGACGATCCAGCATGACGGCGCGCTGGTGATTGGCGGGGTGACGCATAGCCAGGCCGAAGTGCGCGACATTGTTGATGCCGAGTTTCTGGAATTGGGCGGGCCGGAGCCTGAATTTGATGATGAGGAGCAGGCGGCGTGAGCAGCGGACGCACCATCATCCTGAAATCGCCGGGGCCAATCTCTGACGCGTTCCTGCACGATGACAGCTTTGTCTCGATCTGCATTGGCCCGGTCGGCAGCGGCAAGACGATGACCGGCCTGCAAAAGGGGTTGCGCCTGCTGGCCCGGCAGCATGGCCGCGTGGACAAGAACGGGATGACGTGGCGCAAGGGCCGGTTTGGCGTGCTGCGCGAATCCTACCCCAATATCGACAAGAATATCCTGCCCAGCTGGTTCCGGCTGGTTCCCGAGACCGAGGGCAAGTTCAGCTGGAAAGCGCCCTATACCCATAGTTTCCGCAAGGTGCTGCGCTTTGAAATGCGCGACGGGCGGCGCGTTCCTGTCGATATCCTTGACGCGCAATTCGAGTTTCAGGCGATTGGTGACAAGAGCGTCGAAGAGATCATGCGCGGGTGGGAAGTCAATGGCTTCCTGACCGATGAAGCCGATTTGCAGCCGGAAGAGATTCTGGCGTTCGGTTCTGGCCGTGTTGGTCGTTTCAGCGACCTTGACCCCAAGCTGGTTGTTGACCCGCAGATGATTTTCACGAGCAACATGCCGTGGACCAATAACTGGCTTTACCGGCTGGGCATTCAGATGCAGGCCGGGGAGATTTTCGACGCGGACGTGATGGCGGCGCTGAAAGGGCGCAAGCTGGTCAGCTGCTTTGTGCAGCCCGGTGGGCGCGAGCCCGATGCGGAAAACCTGCACAATCTGCCCGATGGCTATTACGCGCTGCAAGCCGCGCTGAACAAGGCGCGCCCCAATTATGTGAGCCGGATGATCGACAACAAGCCGACGCCGCCGCAACATGGGCAGGCGGTGCATCCCGAATTCAAGCATCATCTGCACGTCTCAACGCAGACCATCCCGTGGGATGCCAGCCGCAAGCTGATTATCGGATGCGATCAGGGCCTGAATGCCGCTGCATCGTTTATGCAGTTTGACAGCTTTGGCCGTCGCCGCGTGCTGGCCGAGGTCGCGTTTTTCAAAAAGGATGGCCGGACGCTGGAAAAGGTGGGGCCGGAAGCGTTCGGCAAGGCGTTGGCCCAAAAGCTGCGTGACCGATTCCCCGGCATTCATCCCGATGATATGATCATCAAAGCCGATCCGGCTGCGTTCCCCGCGCCCGACAATAAAAACCCGCATTCGGATTGGCCGAAGCTTGTCCAGGCGCAATTGCCCAAGGGCATGAAGATCAAGCGCGCCAAGAGCAACAGCCCCGATATCCGGCAAGCCGCCGTGAAAAAGGGGATGATCGAAACGGGCGGATTGCTGATCGACCCTAGCTGCACCTCGCTGATCGGGGCCTATCTGGGCGGGTATCATTTCGCGAAGTCGGAAACCGGCGACAATGAGGAAAAGGGCAATGTGCCCGTCGCCAATACCGTGTTCACTCACATCGCCGACGCCGACGAATATGGCGCGATGGAAGGGGATAACACCCTGTCCGCGTTGCGCGGCCGCACGGTCAAAGGATCGGCGCGGCGCATCACCGTTCAATCCGATTATGACATGTTGGGAGAAGCTGCATGAAGGCCGTGAAGAAGATTTTCAAAGCTGCGCTGACCATTGGTGGATCAATCATAGGCGGTCCGTTGGGGGCTGGAGTCGTGGGTGGTGCCTTGTTGGGCGCTTCAGCCAAAAAGAAGAAGGTCGCAACCACGCCGAGCAGCTCCGCCACGCCCATCGCGCAACGTGATGATGCCCGCTCCCGCGTCGATATCAGCCGTGGTCTGCTGCGCCGTCGCGGGCCGCAAGATGATATCCTGTTCGGTTCGGGCGGGATCGAGGCCCCCTACGGCTTGATGTCGCTGGGAAATCCGGGCGGGCAGTGACCGCCCCCAATTTGTTGAATACGAAACCCGAAAGGAAAGATCATGGATAACACACCCCTTAATTCTGCATCAATATTGGCAATCGCTATTGCCTGCCACATGGCCAACCGCGCCTATTGCGCGTCACTTGGTGATGACAGCCAAAAGATTTGGGAAGATGCACCCGAATGGCAAAAGTCCAGCGCAATCAAGGGTGTCGAATTTCACCTGTCCAATTCAGATGCTGGACCTTCCGCGAGCCATGACAGTTGGATGGCTCAAAAGGTCGCAGACGGCTGGGTCTATGGAGAAGTCAAGGATGAGGAAAAGAAAACTCATCCCTGCATCGTCCCATTTGACCAACTCCCCAAGGAGCAGCAGTTCAAAGACGTGCTGTTCGGTCTGATCGTGACTTCAATGCATCCCTTTGTTCAGGATGCACAAACCCTCGAAAACAGCCTGAGCAATGTCAAGGATGCGAATGCCCCCCTGATCGCCGAGCGCGATGAATTGGCCGGGACGGTGGCCAAACTGGACGCGGCGAATAAGGAGCTTTTCGATCAACTCGATAAGGCCAAGGCCGAGCTTTCGAATCGGGACAGCGCGGCTGTGACGTCCAAGGCGCGCGGTGCCCGTAAATTGCGCAAAGCAAGCTTTGCCGCCGCAGAGAAAGCGGCGCTGGTGCGCACGGAGCAGGGAGTTGGCCTTCGCGATATCCTGTTGCTGGCAGCCAAAGCGGACGGCGACGCGTTCGAGATTGTGGCGAGCGACGGCAAGGGCGAACTGGCCTGCTTCTCGCCCGTGGTGGTGGCTGGCAACGCATGGCAGTCGCACCCGTCTGGCGTGGTGTTGAGCCAGCCGATCACGCTGAAAGGTCCGTCTGCACCCGCTGCGTCTCCGCCCATCGCTGGCTTTGCTCTGTTCGATCAGGGCGGCACGCAGATTGCCTGGGCGCGGACGGCCAGCCCGGTTGTTGTGCCGAATGATCAGGAGATGCGTTTCGACGCGCTTCTGTTCTCCTGATCCATCCCTGAAAGGTTCTTCCCATGGCGCAACTCACGCTGATTTCACCGCAGAGCAAGGCACTGGCCGCGCTCAATATGCAGGACACGGCGCTGGTCGAGCAGTTGATGCGCAACCAGTCCGAACTGGAAAGCAAGCGCGCGCCATGGGAGGCTGCCTTTCGGGACGTGGATCGCCGCGTCAATCCCACCGCGTCGGGCGGGTTTGGCAATCAGGGGAGCCCCGGCGATATCCGGGGCCTCGACAATTTCGACACGACTGCGCAGCGGCATTTGAGCCGGGCGACGGCGGCGATGGGCAGCGTGACCATCCCGCGTGGCCAGCGGTGGCACGGGCTGGTGACGGTCGATCAGGAATTAAACAAGCTGCACCCGGTCAAGCTGTGGTGCGAGATGGCAACAGACCGCCTGTTTGCGTGCCGGTATAATGCGTTTGCCGGTTTTGAGACGCAGGCGTTTGAGGATCTGCGCCAGTCCATGTCTTATGGCACGGCCCCATTGTGGGTTGATGAAAAGCAGGGCCATCACCTGACCTATAAATCGCTGCATTTGAGCGAGGTCTGGATCGACGAGGACGCTTGCGGGCGCGTGGATACGGTCCACCGCAAATATGAATTGACCGCGCGGCAAGCGGCGCAACAGTTCGATCTGGACGCCTTGCCCGATGCCGTGCGCAAGATGCTGACCGATGGCAACGGCGCGCGGGCGAATGACAAGGTGCAGTTCCTGCACGTCATCCGGCCCAATGGGGCCTATACGCGCGGCGGATATGGCCCGCAGGGCATGCGCACCGAGAGCATCACGATTTGCCCGGAGCATAAATGGATCGTGAAGCGCGCCGGATTCCGCAGCAATCCCGTGCCGGTGAGCCGCCACATCACAAGCCCCGGCGACATTTACGGTCGCAGCCCGGCGATGGAAGTGATGGGCACGATCAAGACGGTCAATGAAATGGAAAAAACGATCCTGAAGCAAGCGCAAAAGTCGGTCGATCCGGCATGGGCGCTGTCCGAGGATCTGGACCTATCCATTCTGGCGACCAAGCCAAACGGGTTGAACCCCGGATTGCTGGACGAACGCGGCGAGTTTCTGGCCAAGCCCCTGCCCATGGGCGGGGATTTTTCGATTGGGCTGGACATGTTGGAAGCGCAGCGCGCTGATATCCGGTCTGCCTTCATCGAGGATTTCTTCAAAATCCTGTCGGACCCCAGCGACCGCATGACGGCGACGCAGGTGATCGAGACGATGCAGAAACAGGGGGTGCTGATCGCGCCCTTTGCCGGTCGATATGAAACCGAGAAAATGGCCCCGCTGGTGGAGCGCGAGCTGGATATCCTGATTGCCGCAGGACAGGTGCCACCGATGCCACCCGAAATGCGCGAGGCCGGGGCCAAGTTGCGCGTCGTGATGGAGAACCCGCTGGCCCGCATGGCCCGCGCCGACGAGGCCGGGGGCTTTGCCCGCTGGCTGGAAATGGCGGTGCAGATTGCGCCGTTTGATCAGGGCGTGATTGACGTGATCGACACCGAAGCGGCCTTCCGTGGCGTGGGCGAAGTGCTCGGCGTGCGGCCAAGCTGGGTGCGCAGCCCGGAAGCGGTTGAAGCCCGCCGCGCCGAACGTCAGGCCGCAGAAGAGCAGGCGCAGGCCATGACCGCGCTGCCACAAGCGGCAGGCGCGGCGCTTGATCTGGCCAAGGCCAATGAGCTGGCGATGGCTGCATGAGCATGACGGCCACACAGAAGTCGGCGATCAAGGCGATTTTGCGGCGGCGCTTGGGATTGCTGGCGCGGCATTATCAGCGCGCGTTCATGCCGGACGGGGTGTTGAGCCGGGACGCCGAGATTGTGCTGGCTGATTTGCGGCACGAGTGTTTCGCGACCCGCACCACACGCCACGAAAGCGATGCCGTCATGCGCGAGCGGGAGGCGTTGCGCCGCCTGTATCTGCGCATCACCCGCTTGCTGAATTTTACCGAAGCCGAAACGTCCAACCTAGTGGAGATTGATTATGGACCCGAATACAGCATCGACGACTGAAACCGGCGCGCCCACCGCCCCAGCGGGAAGCCTTGAGGCCTTGCTGACAGGAGCCGCGACGCCCGCAGCCCCTGCCCCTGCCCCTGCCGCCGCTGATCAGGCTGGCCAAGCAGGCGACCCGCCAGCGGCCTCCGCACCAGCGGGTGACGCCTGGTGGAAGGATCTGGCGATTTCAGCGGACAAGCCTGACCGCGACACGCTGTCCGATGCGGAATGGATGATCAACAAGGGCTATGCCGACATGCCGAGCGTGATCAAGGCGATGCGCGGCCTTGAAAGCAAAGTCGGCCAGACCGGCCTTGCCATTCCCGGCGACACGGCCACGCCCGAAGAGCATGAAGCCTTTTTCAAGGCGCTGGGCCGTCCCGATGATCCCGAAGGCTATGGCAGTGCCGAAGTGCCCGAAGGGGAAGAACTGGACACAACCCTGTTTGAAGGGATGCGACAAGCTGCGTTTGAAGCGGGTATTCCCAAGGCGATGTTCGAGAAAACCGCCGCCGCGCTGATCAAGTTGCAGGTGCAGCAGGAACAGGATTGGCAAGAACAGGAGCGAACCGCAGCGCATGCTGTCATTCAGGAATGGGGGCCGGAGGCAAATGCCAACACGGTCAGAATGCAACAGGCTACCCGTGCGTTGATGGAAACCTATGGCTGGGAAAAGAAGGATTTCATGGCGATTGCCGCATCGATCGGCAGCGCCAAATGGATGAAGCTGGCCGCTGGCCTGGGCGCTGGACTGGCCGAAGATGCCCTGATCAATCCCAATGGCGGGGAACGTAAATTCGGCGTCACCAAGGAACAGGCCGCCGAGCGGTTGAAGCAGATCGATCTTGACCCGAAAACCGCCACCGCGATGCAGGAGAATGGGCCGGAATGGCAGCGGATCAAGGCCGAGCGCAAGATGTTGCAGCGCGCAGCGGCAGGGGCCTGATAATTTTCGCTTGACAAATTACGGTAATAGCGAAATTTAGCGCACAAGGATCAACCGCCTCTCCCTCTTCCTCTCCTGTTTGAAAAGGGGCGGTAGATCCACAGTCCGGGACACGGTTGCGCAAGCTTCCCCCTGGCCGAGCTGCCGAGCAGCCGCCGACCGCAGGCGTTAAACTGATAGAACGGCCCCGTGGCGCTCCACGGACACGCCTTCGCACTTGGCCTGAAATCCATTTGAGAAGGACTGTCCCATGGGTGACATTGTAGACGTCTATCGCACCGAATTCACTTCCAACATGCGGCTTGCTCTCCAGAGCGGGTCACAGCCCAAACTGGCGATGCTGGGCGGCATGGAGAATGGCAGCGGCGAATTGAAGCTGCTGGAAAATATCGTGACCGCCCGTCAGGGCAACAAGCGCATGGTGCGGCATCAGCCGACCGCCGTGCAGGCTGGCCAGTATGACCGCACATGGGTTGCCCAACCGGGCGAAGATGATGATGCGGAACTGCACGATATCCTCGATAAGGTGGCCGCAGCCATCGATCCGCAGTCTGCATTCATGCAGTCGTCCAAGCGCACGATCAACCGCGCGCGCGATGATATCTGGATCGGCGGCTATGACGGAACCGGTGGCTTCTTTGGCAATCGCCTTTCTGGCAAGACCGGCGCGGTCAGCGTTCCCTTTGCCGGTGGCAATGTCGTTCCGGTCACCGTGGGGGGCGCGGCCAGCAACATGAATCTGGAGAAGGTTTTGCAGGCCGGTCAGGTTCTCTTGCAGAACTTCGCCGAGGATGATGAGGAATGGTATCTGGGCATCACTGCCAATCAGCGCACCGCGCTGTTCAAGCAGTATCAGATGGCGAATGCCGATTTCCGCGATGCTTACAAGGTCAAGCTGTCGGCCAATGGTCGCCAGATCGAAGGGGCGGCGGGCTTCACCTTTGTCAACTTCGAATTTGCGGATCCTCTGCTGCGTTATGGCGGCCTGACGGTTGAGGGCGGCACGGGATATCGCAAGAATCCGTTCTGGACCAAATCGGGCATGACGCGCGTGCCGTGGTATGACGTCAAGACCACCATCGCAATGCGGTCCGATCTGTCCGACGCCTGGCAGACGCGCTGGGCGTTCAGCGAAACGCAGACGCGCACCGATGAGAAACGGTGCGGCTTCATCCTCTCCAACGAGGCGGCGTAACGGTGAGGCGGGGCTGGATCATCCAGCCCCGCCCTTCCCGTGATGACGATCCCAAAATGCAAGGAATTTCGACATGGCACGCACTTTTGCACCGAATGCCACCCATTTGAATGCCACCGGCAAGCTGAATATCGGCAATGCGCAGCTTGCGCGGACCGGAACCAAGAAGGTCATCAGCGTGATCACCATGGCCGCACAGGCCAGCGCCGATGATATTGTTCTGGGCGAAGTCAAGCCCGGCGACCGCTTTCTGGGCGCGACGGTCAACGTCTCTGCCACCACAGGCACCGCGACCGTCGCGCTGGGCATTGAAGGCTCCACCGCCAAATATGCGGCGGCAGTGGCCTATACCACAGCCGACACGCCGACGCCGAAGGGCAAGGCGACGGCGATTGGCGTTGCGGAAACCGCTTCCAAGCTGATCCTTGCCACGATTGGCACGGAAGCCTTGCCGGGCGCTGGCACGCTGACTGTGGTGATGGAATTCGCCACGGCAGACGTTGGCTAAGGCTGCACTGCCCCGAGTTCAACCCTGCGAGGGCGTCGCGAGGGGGTGAGGCAGGGCGGGGTGCTCCACTACCCCGCCCTGTTTTTTGGCCCGCCCTGTTTTTTAGGCCCGCCCTGTTTTTTTTGGCCATGTGGCCAGTGTGAAAAGGGAGACTGATTATGGCCACGGCAAAATTCACGATTGCAGCGGGCAAGACGACTGATAAGGTTGTTGTCGCCGCTGGCAGCGCCATTGCGGGCGGCAATGCGATGGAACTGAATATCGACAGCACCAGCATTTCGCAGGGCGAGGCCCTGGCGATGATCGACCGGCTGAAAATGGCCGTGTCGAAGAAGTGGCCGCTGTAAAGCGAGGATGCCATGCAGGATGAAGCCGCAATCGCCAATATGGCCGCCGTCCTTTTGGGGGCGGATAATCGCCTGATCGATCTGGAGGAGGATAGCGTCATGGCGCGATCCTTCAAGGAATCGTGGGCGTCGGTCCGATTGGCGACGTTGCGCGCGCATCCATGGAATTTCGCCATGAAGCGGTGGAGCCTGCCATCGCGCGTACTGGCCGGGGATGAGACGATTCATCCCTGGCTTTACGCCTTTCCCATGCCGCCCGAGTGCCTGCGCCTGCATGAGATTGTGTCGCCAGTTTTCTCGGCAGGGCAATGGTCTCTGGAGGGGCAAGATATCCTTGCCATGGAAACCGGGCCGCTGATCATTCGCGGTGTGCGCGACGTGCCGGAAACCGGCCTATGGGACGTGTTATTCGAAGCGGCCTTTGCCGCGCATCTGGCGTATTGGAATGCGGACCGCATCACCGGTGACCGTGCGCGACGCGATGATTGCAGCGCCGCTTATGCCATTGCCTTGCGCAACGCGCGCAGCACGGACGGTCGCGAGAACCCGCCTATCCCCGCCAGCTATGAAGGATCGAGCTGGGTCACAGCGCGATACGGCGCATGAGCACAGCGGCGACACCCGTTCAATCCGCCTTTTCCGGGGGTGAGTTCAGCCGCCGCATTCAAAGCCGCGTCGATCAGCCGATTTATGAGCTTGGCCTGGAGACGATGGAAAATTTCGTCCCGACCGTTGAAGGCCCGGCGATGAAGCGTAGCGGATTCCGCCATGTGCTGGCGGCGCATGCCAGCGCGAGCTGGATCAGCGAATTCCGTTACAATCAGACGCAGAGTTACCCAATGGGCTGGCAAGAAGAGGCCATCCAGTTTTTCACGAACAATGCCGCCATTATTGGCACATTGGCCGTGCCCTATACCGCCGCGCAGGCCCCGAATGTCTGGACGCAGCAAAGCGGTGACCGCCAATATCTGGCGCATGAAAATCACCCGCCGAGCCGGTTGACGCGGACTGGTTCAACCAGCTTTACCCATGATACCGCGCCGCTGATCAATGGACCCTATGCCGATCTGAACCGCAATGAGGCGGCAACGGTGACCGTCAGCGGCACGGCAGTCGGATCCAGCGTGACGATTACTGCCACCCAGCCGATTTTTGCGAGCGGCCATGTTGGCGCGCTCTTCCGGATCGAGGCCAAGGATCTGAGCGATATCCCGGCATGGGAGCCGGGTATTGACGGTGTTGTCAGTGGCAGCACGCTGCGCAAATCAGACGGCAAGGTCTATCTGGCCGCATCATCCGGACGGACCGGCACCGTGCAGCCGACGCATGACGTGGGCACCGAATGGGATGGCATGCAGACCGGCGTTGACGTGAACGCCAAAGGTCCGTTCGGCGTGCAGTGGACCTATCAATATGACATGTCGGGCAGCTTGCAGATCACCGCCGTGGCCGTGGACGGATTGAGCGCCACGGCGACGGTGCTGCGTCGTTTGCCCGCAGCCCTGACCAGTGTGGCCAGCGCCTATTGGCAGCATGGTGCATTTAGTGCCGCCAATGGCTGGCCCAAGATCGTGTTCATCTGGCAGCAGCGTTTGTGCTGGATGACCGATTTTTACATTTATGCGAGCGTGAGCGGTGACTTCCTGAATCATCAGGATTTTACGAGCAACGGATTGCTTGCGCCGGATTTGGCCTTTCGCCGCCGCCTGTCGATCAGTGACCCTGTGCTGGGCGCGGTGGTGGACCGCGACGGGGTGTATCTGACCACGGCTTCGGGCGAATATATTATCACGTTGATGGACCCGACGAGCGGCGTAACGGGCACGAATATCAAGCTGGTCGATCAGGGCAATCGTGGTTCAAAGCGCATCCGGCCCCTGAAAATCGCGGGCGAGGTTGTGTTTGCCGACCGCAGCGGGCGCAAGGTTATGGCGGCAGAATATGCGTTTGACCGCGACCGCTACCCCGCTGCCAACCTGACCGCCCCCGCGCGCCACATCACCGGAACTGGCGTCAAGCAATTGTTATGGGCGCAGAGCCCCGAGCAATTGCTGTGTGCCGTGCGTCAGGACGGGCAATTGGCCGTGCATGCCCATGACCCCGAACAGCAGGTGCGCGGATGGAGCCGGATCAAGCTGGGCGCAGGCGGGCAAATCCTCTCCGCCATTGCCACACCGAACCCGGACGGCGACGGCGATGATATCTGGGCGTTGATCCAGCGCGACGGGGTGAAAAGCTGGGAACGGCAAATGCCATTATGGGATGAGGACCGCATGGTGCAAACCGATGCGTTTTTTGTCGATTCGGGCGTGATCGAGAGCGGCGCGCCCGCCAGTACGATCAGCGCGCCGCATCTGGCCGGGCGGACAGTGCGCCTGTTGCTGGACGGCAAGACCGCGCCAGATCAAGTGGTGCCGGGCGATGGCACCATCACTCTGCCCTATCAAGCCAGTGTCCGCGTGGCGGGCCTGCCCTATGAGGCACGGCTTAAGTCACTGCGGTTCGAACAGCGCGACCGATATGACCAGACCAATCAGGACAAGAAAAAGCGCATGGTGAGTGTTCTGGCGCGCCTGATCGACACCGGGCAATTGTTCGTGAAGGCAGGCGCATCACTGAACAGTTTTATCCGGCGCAAGCCCGCCGATCCGATGGGTGAAGCCATGCCGCTGCACAATGGCGATACGCCTTTGCAGCCCGCAGGCGGCGATTGGGAGCGCCCGGCACAGTGGGAGGTAATCAGCGATGATGCCCTGCCGTGCATGGTGACGGCAATGATCAGCAAAGTGGAGTTTGCGACATCATGAGTGTGATCTTTCGCCCTTTCGACGCGCTCGATGCGGTGCGTATAGATGTGCAGGATAGCCAGCGCGTCCAAGCCGGGCGGGTGCAACATGGTGTCACGATGCCCGAAGCCGTGGAACTGGAGCGTTCCGGCCCTGCATGGACGTGCGAAAGCGCGGGTCGCATTCTTGCCGTATTCGGATTGATGACGCTGTTTCGCGACGATGCCGGAAATCCGGTGCACGCGCAGGCATGGGTGATCATGGCCGATGATATCGCCGTATCGGCCAAGCGCGCCTTGACACGGAAGGTTGCCGCAATCTTGGCAGAAAGTCCGCTTCGCAGGATCGATGCCTTTGTTCATGCTGACAATCCATCCGAAGCCCAGTGGGCGCGCTTGTGCGGATTGCGGCATTGTGCATCGCTGACTGGTTTCGGGGCGATGGGCGAGACGGTCGACATGTATGAAAGGGTTCGCCTGTGAAAGTGATACCGCACCTTCTTGACGGCTTTGCCGCGCGCAAGGCGGGCAAGGCGAACAAGAAAATCGCCTATGCCAATGCGCAGCAGATCGAGGCTGAGGGCGCAGCCGATGCCACAGACATGCTCACCGAAGGGCGGCAGACCGAAGGCGCGCAGCTTGTCAGCCTGGCAGGCAGCGGCTTTGACGTGGGCAGTGGCACTGCGTTTGACCTGTTGCGTCAGACCGAACAGGAAACCACCCTGAACATGATCAAGCGCCGTCGCATGGCGGCGCTGGAGGCCAATGCCACGCGCGCGCAAGGTGATGCTGCAAAAAAGGCCGGACGGACGCAGTTCATGTCCAGCATGTTTTCAGCAGCGGGTGAAGCCATCGACTATGCGGCCTCTGCCGCAGGAGGCGCATGATGGCACTTGAACCGATCATCAGCAAAGGCGGCAATGCAGGCGGTGCGCGCATGCCCGGTGTCGATGCGAGCGCCTATGGCGGTGGCATTGGTCGCGGATTGATGGACGTGGCCGATGCGATCCAGCGGCGAAAGGATGCGCACAGCCAAGCCGAAGCCGCGAAGGCCTTTGCCGAATTCCGACTGGCCGATGATGAAGCGCGCCGCGCCCGCAGGGACAGTGCCGACCCATGGGCAGGCGGCCATGAAGAGAGCGTTGCCGCCGACTATGACGAGCGGCAGCGGTCCTTTTTGGACAGCATCAAGGATGGCAAGCTGCGCCAGCAATATGAGGCGCGCACCGCCGAGTATCGCACATCGATCATCAGTGCCGAACGCGAATGGGGCGACAAGACGCGGGATGAGCGCTTTGTTACCGATAGCCGCGACATGGCCGATATCCAGATCAATCGCATTCGCACCGGCACGGCGCAGGAGTGGGATCAGGAAAAGACGCTATGGCATGATTATGTCAGCGCCTTACCCTTGGCCGATACGGTCAAGGATGCTTTGCGCAAAGAGGTCGATGCCAAGATGGATGTCGCCTTCATCCGCAACGTCAATGAGAAAGACCCGGAGCTGGCGCGGCGCATGATCGGCGAGGGGCATTTTGATGCCAGCCTGTCTCCGCAGCAGCTGGAGGCGATGTTGAACGACAGCGACGTCGAGATTGGCCGTCGCAAGAACGAAGCCGCCGCCGCGCAGCGCCAAGAAGCGACCGAGGCGCGCGGCAAGATCAATTTGATGATGACGCAAGTCCGCGATGGTATGGCGTTCAGCGAAGAGGATTTCGCGCAGGCCAAAGCTATGGCCGCAAAATATGGCATGGATGACAAGCTTTATGACATCGGCAAGGCCCAGATTGGCAATCGCTATAACCGCATCGCGGCCACATGGACGCCCGAGCAATGGGATGCCGAGCGCTCGCGGTTGCGTGCAAAAGTCGGCGCCGACCCTGCCAAAGCCAATCCGGATGATGTGCTGGCTTTGGCCACGGTTGAGCAAATGGCCACGCAGCATATCAATGCCGCGCGGCAAGACCCGTTGGGATGGGGCGAGCGCCTGACGGCGTTGCCGCCCGTGGATATGGGCAATGCCGCCAGCATCAATGACCGCAAGATCAAGGCGCGCGCCATTGGCCAGCAATTGGGCATGGCGCGGGTTCCATACCTGAAACCCGATGAGGTGAACCAGATGCAGGCCGCTTTGAAAGGCGGCGTGCAGCAGCGTGACGCCGCGATTGCCGGTATGGCCGCATGGGGCGATGCTGCTGCTGCCCTTGCCGATCAGGTGGCCCCCGGTGACGCGACAACCAAACATCTGCTGTTCATGCGCGGCAATGTGAGGCGGCTCGCCCTGGAAGGGCAAGATGTGATGAAGGCCAATCCTACAATTGCTTCTGTCGATAAGGCCAATGCGGCTTTTCTGAAATTTGTGCCGCGCGGTGCCCATGGTCCGTTGATACCGCGTGCGGCGCTGGAAGGAACAATGGGCACCGCGCGCGCCGTTGCAGCGGCGGCCGCTGCGCGTGACAATAAGGCCGCGCCCAATGATGGGGATTGGTCAATCGCCATACATGTTGCGTTGGGCGGCGAAGGAATGCCGGGCACGGCCAACGCACGCGGCGGCGTTGGCAGATGGAAGGGCCATGCGCTGCTGCTGCCCGTGGGCATGACGCAGGCGCAGTTTGATAGCGCCTTCACGGGGCTGGGAACGCCAAAGAAGTGGCCGGGCCGCAAGCCGGTCTGGGGCGGCAAAGACGTTGATCTGGGCACGATTCGAAGCCAGTTCATCCCCGTGGCCGAGCGTGACGGCGTTTATCGCTTTGTCACCCCCACTGGCGCGGTGTTGATGGCGGATGATGGTGCACCGTTCCTGCTTAATATGTGGAAGGCCCTTCGCCGATGAGCGTTTTTGACCAGTATGAAGCAGATGCGCCAATCCGTAAGCCCGTGGCTGCACAGCCGCCAGCGCCCGAAGCAACATTGGGTGAAGCATGGCGCGCAGGCTGGGGCAGCGCCAATACCGGCGCGGATTGGGGAGCCAATCAGGGGCAGTATGAGTTTGATCTGCAATGGGAGATGATCCGCGCCTTGAAGGCCAAGGGACATGATGTGTCTCATTGGTCGTTCGATCTGGCCCGACAGGAACAACGATATCGAAGTTATGATCCCAATGTTCCGCAGATCAACCTTAAGGCCGAGGAGCGATTTTACAAGGCGCTGGCCGCAGAGCGCAAACGCGACCCGAATTTTGGCAAGGACTGGGCCGATGTACACGATCCGCAAAGCCTTGTGGCGGTGGCGCGCGCCAAGCGCCAAGCCGATGATGCGCGCAACAATGAGGTTTATGGCCGGACGCGCGGCATTGGCAATCTGGCCTATTTCGGCGGCTCTGTGATTGGCCGATGGTGGGATCCGCTGAATTATGTCGGCCTGCCCGGAGCGGGGGCTTTCGCGGGCGGCGCACGCACCGTGGCCGGTCAAGTCTTGCGCACCGGAGCCGTTGCCGCCGCCGAAAATGCCGCCGTGACGCTGGCCATGGAACCGCTGGTGCGTGAAGATGCTGCGACCAATTTGGGGCAGACACGCAGCGCCAGCGACACCGTAACCGATATGGCCATGTCCGCCGTGTTTGGCGGCGTTCTGGGTGCTGCCGGGCAGGGATTGGCGAGCGGGATTGACTGGCATGCCAAGCGCGGCGGGCTGGGCAGTGTGGACAGGCGCATGGCTCGCGCGCTTGCGTCTGCCAGCCCCGATGATGCGCGCATGATGGGCATGGCGCTGGCCAGCGATGGTCGCGCGCTGACCGGAGACCACACGCTGGTGCAAGTGGCGCGGACCGTTCTTGATGGGAAAATGACGCCCGACCAGGCAGCAGCGCTGACCGTGCTGGAACATGATCTGCATATCGCCGCCAACAGCCCCTACAAGGACACGCCCGCAGGTGATGCGATCCATCGCACGCGCCTCGCTTCGCATATCGATGCGCTGCTCTCTGAAAGCGAGAGCGCGCCAACCCCTTCAGTGCTGCCGGACCTTGCGCCGGACGGGGTGACGACTGGCGCAGCCGCGAAACCCGTGCGCAGTGCGCCCGCGACACCGAATTATGCGCCGCGTGATCAGGTGAAGGCGCGGATTCGCCATGTTGAAAGTTCGGGCGATGACAATGCCCCGAACCAGACAGGATCACGCGCATTTGGCCGTTACCAATTCATCCCATCGACGTGGCTGGCTTATTACAAGCGCCGTTATGGCAGTCAGGGATTGAGCGACGGCCAGATTTTGCAGAAGCGCAGCGATGGCTCCATTCAGGATATTCTGATGGATGACCTGATGGCGGATAATGGCCGGATGCTCGCCCGCGCGGGACAGGCGCAGACGGCGGGCAACCTCTATCTGGCACATTTTGCCGGTCCCCGCGCGATCAAGGTGTTGCAGGCCGACCCTGCGACACCACTAGCCAATATCTTCACGCCGGAAGCCATGGCCAAAAATCCACACATGCAGGGTAAGACGGCTGGCTGGCTGGTCAATTGGGCTCACCACAAAATGGGCGACCCGGCCACGGTGCGCGGCCATGACGTGCCGACACTGGCGCGCGAGAATTTTGGCGGGGATGAAGAATGGTATCGCGCGCAGGCCGAAGAAACATGGCTGGCCATGGAGCGCATGCGCGCCGACACCGAATCCGCCGCGCAAGCCGCGCGCGATCAGCAGGGCCTGTTCAATGACGAGACGCCCCTGATCGATGATGAGGATTATGACCTGTCGGCGGAATGGACGCCGGTTGACATGGAGGCCGATGGCCGGTGGATGAGCGAGCGCGTGGAGCGCATCGACCTGCCCCGCTTGCCCGATGATATTGCGATCACGGTCAGCGGGCAGGAATTCCCGGTGCGCTATGCCGTTGTTGATGCAGCCACATTGCAGTTGAGCCATGATGATGTGGGGCGCGCCAATTCGGACTATCCCGCCGAGTTGCAGCCGCGCGACCGATCACGCGGCGTGAGCCAGGCGCAGATTGCCGATATTGCCGCACGGCTGGATCCGCGCTTGCTGGGCCGATCCCCCAAGGCCGGGGACGGCGCGCCGATCATTTCAGAAGGCGGACTGGCCACAAGCGGCAATGGCCGGTTGCTGTCTATCCGGCGCGCCTATGCCGCCGATGGTGAGCGCGCCGCCGCGTACCGCGCCTATGTGACCGCGCAGGCCCCCGAAGCGGCAGGCATGTCCGAACCAGCCTTGGTGCGCATCCTGCCCGGAGAGATGAGCCGCGCGGATCTGATCGAATTTGCGCAAGCGGCGAATGCGCGCGACACGGCAGGGTTTAGCGCGACCGAGCAGGCGATGACCGATGCCACGCATATTGATCAGACCATGTTGGAGTTGTTCACGCCGGGCGGGCTGGACAGGGCCGATAATCGCGATTTTGTGCGCGCCTTCCTGCGCCGCGCGGTCAGCCAGACCGATTATAACGGGATGGTGACAGCGGACGGCATGCCGAGCACCACGGGATATCGCCGTATCGAGGCCGCGATGCTGGCCAAGGCCTATGGCCAAGCCTCGCTTGTCGCCGAACTGGCCGAAGCGAGCGACACTAATGTCAAGGGAATCGGTCAGGCGTTGAGCGATGTTTCTGGCCGGTGGGCGCAGATGGTGGCCGCCGCAGAAGATGGTGCGATTGACCCGGCCATGGACATCACGACGCATGTCAATGAAGCCGTGGCGCTGGTGCAGAAGGCGCGCGCCGAGAACAAGAAGCTGGCCGATATCATGGCACAGCGCGACGTGTTTACGGGCGAAGCTGTCTCCCCCTTCACCGAGGCGGTGTTGCGCCTGTTTTTCGACAATGATGCCATGACCAAGCCGGTATCGCGCAAGCGGTTGGCCGCGCAGCTCGACTGGTATGCGCGCGAGGCGATGAAGGCGCAGCCGGGCACTGGCCTGTTCGGAGAGGATTTCAAAACCTCTCCCGATATGATATTGGGCGATGCCCGAGGGAGACGCTTTGATGACGCAGAAGCCAACACCATTTTCGATGCTGGCGAAGATGCACCGCCAGCTGGGCAAGACGGCGGAGACGCCGGAGGCCAAGGCGTACCGGGAGAGGCTGGCGACCAAGCTGGATCAGCTGGCGGATTCCTCGACGTAGAAGCGCTTCGCCAATGGGATGACCCCAAAGGCCCCGCCGCCGAGAGCCAGACCCAGAGCCTTGAGCATGACATGCGCATGGTGGCGGAGGGTGCGCCCGAACCCGATCAGATCGATGCCTTTGGCGGCGTGACGCCCGCCGATACGCGCGCGATGCTGGAGCGGAAAGGCGAGGGGCGCAAAAAGGGCGGGGCGACGCAGAAGCCGCCCGGCAGCGATGGCGGCCTGTTTGATGCAGGCGGTGTCGACATGGCATTCGATATTGACGGCGAGACCAAATCGGCGCGTGAGATTTTTGACGAGATTGACCGCGCCGAGCGTGAAGCCGACGCCGTGGCCAAGTGCGCCATGCCGAAGAAGGGAAATAACGCATGAGCCTGGACAATTGCATTCCGGCGCTGACCGCAAGCGGCGATATCTCTCCCGACCGTGCGGCCGAAATTCAGGCCTGGTATGACGAGCGCAAGGCGCATTGGATGAAGCAGATTGGCCCCGCCGAAGCCGCCGCGCGCGCCAGTGCCGAAGTGACCGAGGGATTGAGCGCCGCCGCCAAACAGGCGAAGCGCCGCAAATTGCTGGCCATGAAAGCACAGTTGACGATTATCGATGATCTGAAACGGTTTCGGAATCCGGAAAAGATCGTCAATGCCATGCAGGCGTTTCTGGTGCGCGATGACCGTGCCCCCTATGCCAATGCGGGCAAGCAGGCCGAAGTGATCCGGGCGCGTGCGCAGGGCCATATCCGCGAGATATTGGAAAAGCATCATCAGGATTTTCTGACCGGCGCGGTGCGCGACAAGGCCGGGGCCGAGGATATCTTGCGCGAGATCATGGGCACCGATACCGGCAATGTCGCCGCCAAGCGGATGGCCGAAGCCTGGACGTCTGCCGGTGACATGTTGCGCCAGCGGTTCAATGCCGCAGGCGGGCAGATTGGCAAGCTGGAGGGCGGGTGGTTTCCGCAATCGCATGACAGTGTGAAGGTTAAATCCGTCACCAAAGCGGACTGGATTGCGAGCATCGCCCCGAAGCTGGACCGCGCGCGCATGATCGATCAGCGGACCGGGCATATCTTGGGCGATCAGGAATTCATGGACGCGCTGGACGAAGTGTATGACCGCATCGCGACCGATGGTTGGAACCGGCGCGAGCCCGGCAGTTACCGCAAGACGGCCATGGCGAACCGGCATGCCGATCACCGATTCCTGCATTTCAAATCCGCCAATGACTGGCTGGCCTATAATGCCGATTTTGGCGCGCATGGCCCATTTGATGCGATGATGAGCCATATCGAGAGCATGTCGCGCGACATTGCCTTGATGGAGCGATTTGGCCCCAACCCCGCCGACACGATCCGATGGATGAAGGATCTGTTGATCCGCCAAAGCCATGACCATGCCGATGATGCCATTCGCGCCAATGCCGAGCGGAATGCAGGCAATTTGCAATCGCTCTATGATGAACTGGCGGGCACGCGCGAGCCGACCGGCAATGAGACGGTGGCGCGCTTTGCCTCTGGCGTGCGCCAGTTTGAAGCGAGTGCCAAGCTGGGCGGGGCCGTGCTCTCTGCCTTTTCCGATACCGGATTCGGCCTGTTGACGCGCGCGTTCAACGGCCTGCCCATGACGGGGATTGCGCGCGATTATCTGCGCACCTTTTCCCCCGGCAGCAGCGTTGACCGTGAATTGGCGATGTATCTGGGTTTTGGCGCGCAGGAACTGGCCGGGCATGGCGTTGCGCAAATGCGCCTGTTCAATGAGCAGGTGAGCGGCCCGATGACGCATTGGCTGGCCGAGCGGACCATGCGCCTGTCTGGCTTGTCACGGTGGACCGGCAGCGGGCAATGGGCCAATGGTTTTGGAATCGTGACGCACATCACGATGGAGCGCAACAAGACGTTTGACCAGTTGCACCCGCGCTTTGCCGCGATGCTGGAGCGATACGGCCTTGGCGCAAGTGCATGGGATCATATCCGCGCGACCGAGCTGGAGGAGCATCGCGGTGTGCCGTTCATCGTACCGACGCGGATTGAGGATCAGGCGATTGGCGACGCGTTAATCCGCATGATTGTGACCGAGGCCGATTTTGCCACGCCGGTTGTCGATCTGCGGACGCGCGAGCAGGTGAACAGCGCTTTGCCGCGCGGGCGCGCGCTGGGTGAAATCGGGCGATCATCACTGCTGTTGTTCAAAACATTCGGCCTATCCATCTGGGCGACGCATGGACGCCGGATGCTGGAGATGGACAGCAATGGCGGGCGTGCTGCCTATTTCGCGGGGATGATGGCCCTGACCACGGGGGCCGCTGCCATCAGCCTCTGGATGAAAGATATCAAGGATGGCAAGGATCCGCGTGACGCGCAGAGCCCGGAGTTCTGGGCGCAGGCCATGGCGCAGGCCGGTGGCCTTGGCCCGCTGGGCGATTATCTGAACAGCGCGGTGAACAGCAGCGGCGCGAAATCAGGATCCTACTTTGCCGGACCTGTTCTGGGCACGCTGGGCGATGTGACCTATTCGATTGCGGACAATATCAAGCGCGCCTGGAATGGCGACCCCGAGAAGCCCGCCGAATGGGGCAAGGATGCGGTGCGCATCGGCAAGGGCAATGTGCCGGTGGCCAGCAGCCTGTGGTACACACGGCTTGCATTTGAACATTATATGGTGCAGACCCTGCAAGCCGAGGCAGACCCGGACCATCAAGACGCGTGGAGGCGGATGGGACAATTTGCCGAAGAGCAGGGCACCCAATATTATTGGGAACCTGGTGCACCGTTGAGCGACGCCCGAGCGCCGGACATGTCCAATATATGGGACCGTCCGGAATAAGCCGGAGAGTGCCCCATGACGATGCCCCTTTATCCACGGGTGATCGAGTATAACGCCAACGGGACAGCCGGACCGTATGGCATTGGCTTCAAATTCTTTGGCGCGTCTGAAATCAGCGTGACTGTGCGCACCAGCGCGGGCGTGCTGACGCCGCTTGTGTTGAATGTGGATTATACGGTTGCGGGGGGCGGCGGCGCGACCGGCAGTATCAGCATGACGCCAGCCGGGCAGGCCCTTGCCGTTGCGCCCAAATTTGTGAGGATCAGTGGCACAACGACCATTGAGCAACAAACCGATTATACCAGCCATGACGGCTTCCCATCGGAAAGCCATGAAAAGGCGCTGGACCGGCTGACAGCCATCGCACAAGAGCAGCATGATGCTCAAACCGACCTGACGGCCCGCGCGTTGCGGGTGCCGGTGGGCGAATCTGTTGGAGAACTGCCGAACGAAGCGGCCCGCGCGGGCAATTTGCTGCGCTTTAATGATGATGGCGACCCCATTCCTTATTCGATTGCGACGCTGGAAACCGCCCGTGATGACGCGATAGCGGCGGCGGATGATGCGGAAACGGCGCTGGCGGCGATTTGGCCTGCCCGTGATGCAGCCATCGCGGCGGTTGATGCGCAGGGGGACACATCTGTTGCAGCGGTGGTGACGCAGCAGGGGGTGAGTGTTGCCGCTGTTGAGGCGGCAGTGGCCGGTGAAGTCGCGGCTGCTGAGGCGGCCCGCGATGAGGCTGAATCTGCGCGTGATGCGGCCATCGCCGCCCGCAAGACCATCACCAGCGTCTCGCCTTCTTCCGGTGTCGTTACGATCAACGTGGCGCTTGGCGATTACTTCAATGTCACGGTTTCGGAAGCTATCACTGGCTGGCAGTTCGAAAACGTCGAGGCGGCCAAGGGTGAGCGGCTGTCGATTGCGTTGCTAAATCGCGGGTTTGCGGTCGCTTGGCCGGACAAATTCCTTTGGGCCGATGGCGTAGTGCCGGAAGTCGGCGCGGCGTATACGTCCGACACGATCACGCTGCTGTCAGTGGACGCAGGGCTAACATGGCGCGCGTCGTTTGATGCTAATACCGAAGTCGGCGGGGATGCCAAACTGGTGGCCGCGCTGGCCCTAAACCCGGTGTGGCTCTACGACCACAAGGACATTACCAGCTTCTACAGCGACACCGCCATGACCACGCAGGCCGTGGTGGGTGGGCCTGTCCGGGCTGTGCGCGACAAGTCTGGCAATGGGCGTAACCGCACTTCGCCGTCCGATGCACAAGCGGGCATCCTGCGGCAGTTGGGCGATCTGTATTACGTCGAGAGCGATGGCAGCAACGACTACATGGTCACGGGCGCGATTGACCTGACCGGCACCGATGCCGTCACGCTGTGCATGGGCTTCCGAAAGCTGACAGATGCGACGCTGGGTGTGTTCTTCGAGTCCAGCTCATCGACGGCAAACAACGGCACTTTTGCCATTCATGCCCCGCCGAGCAACGGGACAACGCAGACGCGGGTTATCAGCCGTGGCACGGTTTCAGCAGACACGGCAGTTGTCACGACTGCCCCGGTAACTTCTGTCACTACCCTGCTGGCAGACGTTTCCAGCGATGTTCTGATTATGCGCCAGAATGGCGCGCAAGTCGCATCGACCACCGGCAACCAAGGCACCGGAAACTACGGCAACACGCCGCATTATTTCTGGATGCGTGGCGGCGCGACCCTTCCGGCCAAGGTCTACGATTTCGGCGGCGCGCTTTATCCTTCGCAGCTTTCGGGCACCGACCTTGCTACGGTTGAGGCATTCGTCACCGACCGCACTGCCAATGTCGTCTCGTATCCGTCCGGGTTTACGTGGAGCGGTGGGCCGACGATCATCACCAATGGCGATGGTTTTGCCACCACGTTCGACATTGATGCGATGCGGCCCGCGACTTCGGTCACGTATTATATCGACCCGGTGGCAGGTTCGGATAGCAATGATGGCCTGACCACCGGAACCCCGCGCGCCAAGGTATCGACCACGGTCACGCTGGCGAATGCGGGCGGGGTTGCGGCGAAACTGCTCTGCAAGCCGGGTGTCTATCGCGGCGATGTAGGCTGGTTCGGCGCTGTGCCGACTGTCAATATCATCCTTGAGCCGTGGGCCGATGATCCGACCGATCTGGCAAACCGCATTTGGTTCATTCTGCCCGCGCTGCCGGACTCGTGGGTTTACGATAACCCGCCGCTCAACACCTCCAATCGCGGTGACGGGTATCGCTGCACCGGCTCCTACGCGGCTGATCCATGGGCGATCTTCGATCAGAAGGTCATGGACGAGCGCGGCTTCCCCATGAAATACGAGAAGGCGGCAAACTATGCCGGGTATCTCGCCAATGTAGGAACGTGGTGGCGCGATTCGGCGACCAGTCGCCTCTATATTCATCCGTTCGACAAGCGCGATCTGCGTGCGCTGTTCCTCGCTGGTCAGCCCCACCAGATTGAAATCTGCACCAACGGCGGCGGGAACAATCTGCGGTTTGATGCGACCACCAACCTAGACCTGTGGATGCAGAATGTCTGCGGGATCGACGGGTCCAACGTGGTCTGGATCAAGGATGCCAGCGCGGGGCTGACCATCAACGTCTATCTTAAGGACGTGCTGGCGGTGGGCGGCGTGCTGGGCGACGGCATGGACTTCCACGCCCTGAATGCTGGCAGCACGATCAAGGCTTACCTGAAGCGCTCCGGCACGGGTTACAACCTGTCCGATGGGTTCGACTATCGCGCTGACCCGGCTGTCCCAACTGCGGCGGCGTTCGGGTTTGAGGACGAGTGTTTCACCGCCCGCAACGGCTATGATGCCAGCGGTGCGAACAATGCTTCGACCGCGCACGGGCAATCGACCGTCATCACCTTGAACTGCGATTATGACGGCAGCCAGAACCGCGTGGTGAACGACATTGAAAGCAGCAAGCGATGGATGATCGGCACCACCGTGCGCGCTTCCCTCTCCACCGACGCAACCGCAGTCACGGTTCAAGCCGGTTCGTCTAGCGGGTCTCATACGGCGCAAATATGGTTGCAAGACTGCGATATTGCCGAGAGCGATGCGGCTGCGGTCTATGCGATCAGCGGATGTGCTGTCCGTTACAAGAACACATCGTTGGCCGGGCTGACACTCGACGGAGCGGGTGACATTGTGCCGTTCTGATGACGTGATCGTTCGGTCGGTGGCGGGCGCATCCGTCAAATTCATGCAGTGACGAAAGGATTGACCTATGGCTGAACACACACCTAAACAACATGTGGAGCGCATTCGTGAGGCGCTGCAAGACTGCCACACTACCCATGATGCAGCGGTTGCGGCCTTGGCGGCGGCAGCGACGGCGCAGGAAGCGCATGGCCGCCAGTTGGAATTCCTGCACCGGCGCTTGCAGCGTGCGGCCAATGAGTATCCTGACCTGCTGGGCATGACGCCCGGCGAAGTGGGGACGCTTTCGGCGGGTGGCACCAAGAACGGGGGGAAGTGAGATGGGCACGGCGGATCTGATCCTGTGCGCTGGCCTTGCCCTGCTCTGCGGGTGGAACTGGCCACCCTTGCGGCTTTTGGCCGGGCTGCTGGTTCTGGCGGCGGCCAGCACGGTGTTTACCAATGCGCTGGACCCGATCGACCGGGCCTTCTTCTTCATTCCGTTCGACGTTGCGTGCGGCGTGATTGCCATTCTGATCTGGTGGCACAAGCGAGAGAGCGCGGCCTTGCTGTTTGGCCTGGGGATCATTGGGCAGATGATGATCCATCTGGCGGTGTTCATGAGCCCGCACACGCCCGCCCAAAAGGATTTCTATATCGCGGCGCTGAACGTGCTCTTTCTGGCTCAATGCCTGATAACAGGCGGGCTGGGCTTTGCGCGACTTCATCGGGATACTCTTGGCCGTGGGCGGTCTGGCCATTTTGGCCGCACTGCTCGACATGGCGGCGACTAGGCCATGGCTGATCACCTCTCTGCTGATCTGGTGGCGACGGCGAAACTGACCGGCTGGTCTGCCGCAGGAGCCTTCATCTATCATCGGTTTTGGCACGCCAAAACGTGGCGCGAATTCGCCCTTTCTGCCATGAGTTGCATTCTGATGGGGCTGATCTTCACCCATCCGGTGATGGACTTTTTTAATCTTTCCCCCAGCTATGTGGGCGCGGTGGGTGCTTGCCTGGGGCTGTTCGGGCAGGCGCTGGTGGCGAGCGTGCTGCGTGGCATTGAACGGTTCGATTTTCGTTCTCTTATTCCCGTGAAAGGACAGGCTGATGTGGACGTGGAGCCAGATCAAGGGTGAGCTGCGCCACAATGGCGCGTTCGTCTCCAACGGATATTCCGGCAAAGGCCGGGGCGTGAACAATCCCGCGCTGCAAGGGCTGGCGGCGGTGGGGCCGGTGCCGCGCGGGCCTTGGAAGATCGTGGAACGCTATGACAGCAAGAACGTGGGGCCTTATGCTCTGGTGCTGCACGCGGTGGATGCCACGCCGGGCGATGACCGCCACGATGCCACGGGCCGCGCGGCCTTCCGCATCCACGGCGACAATGCGCGCGGAGACCGCAGTGCAAGTAAGGGCTGCATCATCCTGCCGCGCAACGTGCGGGTGGCGATCTGGACGAGTGGCGACCGCGATCTGGAGGTTGTGGCATGATTGCAAGGATCCTTGCCCGCCCTGTTCCTTGGCTGCTGGGCCTGCTGGCGCTGTTCCTGCTGACAGGGTTTACCGTCAACCGCTGTTCTGCGGTGCGGCAGGCGCAGGGTGAGGCGCGGCTGTCCGATCAGGTGGGAAAGGCCGGAACGGACAATGCCGGGGTGGCGATCCAGACCGGGGGAGCCGTGGCCGAACGGGCCGCCGATGGCGATGCACTGACAAGGGAGACTAACCATGCGATACGATCTGCGCCTGATGCTGCTGGCGTGCACGCTGCTGGCCTTGACGGGCTGTGCAAGCGGGCCGCCTATCGTTGCACCAGCGACTGCCTGCACCGCACTGTTGCCAGAGGCGTGGCAAAGCCCGGTGCCGGGTGCCCCCCTGCCGCGCGATGAAAGCCTGGCCGAGTGGGCTGCGTTCGGTGATGCCCAGACCGCGCAACTCGACAAAGCCAATGACCGCACGGTGAGCAGCATCCACATCGTCACCCGCTGCGAAGCGCGCGACCGGCTGGCGCTGGCGCGCGCGCGAAAGCGATGGTGGCAGGTTTGGAAGTAGTGTTAGAGACTTGATGCGAAAAACGGTGCAAAAACAGACCGTCTTGAAATGTTAAGCTATTGAAAATAGGCAATATTTGTCAACCTTCCAAGCTTACGACGAGGGTTCGATTCCCTTCACCCGCTCCAGCTTTTCCGCCATTTTCTGAAACTCAGTCGCGCAATGTGGAGACTTTCTTAGTCTCCATGGAGACTATTGCGCCGCCGCCACTCTTCTAATCGGGACTGTTCTTCATCAGCCTCAATCGCGAGGTGCTGTGATTTGTAATGGGCGATGGCTGGGGCTTCCGGCTTTACAAACTCCGCCTGCTTTTCATAATAGGCTTCATAGGCTTCTTGGCGCAAATTCGGAGGGCTTGGCATTGGATGGAAATGCGTTGCGCGCGTGTGATGATTTCCGTTCCAATTATAGGCATCGCGCCATTGGCCGCTGGTGACTGTCCAATAGCCCAAACCGATATTCCAGCCGCCATCATCTTTCCGGTACGCCCAGATAAACATCTCTCCGGGTGGTGGAGTTTTGGTCCATGCATAGTTGGTCATCGCTGTTGTTCCTTCCGGTCGGCTTGTTCATTGGCGGCGGCGCGGGTGGCGCGGATGGCTATGGCGGCGGCGGCGCGGCCTGTTGTCAGGGGCATGTAGGTTTTCAGGATGCGCTGCGTTTCGTCAATATCGTGGCCGGTGATCGATGCGATCAGGTGCGCGTCCAGCCCGAGCTCTCCCAGATAGACAACGGCGGTGCGACGCAGGTCGCGGAACTGGATTCCGCGTAGCTCGTCCGCCAAGGGGGCATCGCCCGCTTGCTCTGCGTCGATGGCGCAGGCCTCTCGCACCGCTTCCCAGCGGCGTTGGAAGCGGCGTTGGCCGCCATCGCCGTGGAACGGCCCCTGATTTTTGTCATCATTGAGGATATTGAGTGACGCCCAGGACTGGCCGCGCGCCAGTGCCGCCTCTATCCGGTTGCGATCCTGACCGACAACGGGCACTTCGACCCATGCGCTGGTTTTGAACTGGCGCAGGCGCAGGCCGCGCACGGTGTTGTCGCTGGCCATGGCGGCGAGCGCTTCCCAATCGCTTGCCTGAATCTTGTGGCGGGGAATGATGGTCCATTGGCTGCGCACGAGCGCCAGCAAGTCTGCCTCTCTCTGCCCGATGGCAAAGCCCAGCATGATGGCATCGCCCATGCCGGGCCAGCCCAGCACGTCTGCCTTGTCAATCATGGCCTGGCGCAGATGGGGCCAGATGACGACATCGCGCGGGGGCGGAATTGGCATGTCAAAATCGGTGGCCGGATTCTGCCCCTCACCAATCCATTCATGTTTGGCCGCGAATTTGAAGAGGGTGCGCATGACGCGCAGGGTGCCATGGACCGCATCCGGCCCCAGCCCGGAAGCCGTTAACGCATCGCGGAAATCCCAGACATGTTTGCGGCGGACATCGCCCACCATGATATCGGCAAAGACGCCCTCGATCCGGTTCAGGCTGGTGGTATAGGTGCGCTGCGTATTCTTGCGCTTGGTGACCAGATGCTTGCGCTTGAACTGATCGATCAGCGCGGCAACGGTGTGGCGGCGGGCCAAAGCGCGGACGGTATCGGGACGCGCGCCGCCCGTGCGCCAGACGGCAATTTCTGCATTGCGGGCCTCTGCCTTGCGGATGGCTTCATCGCGATCAGTTCCGAGTTGCATCCCGTCCCATCCCGCCTTGCGTTGCGTGGGCGATGCGATCCAGCGCCAATGCAGAACGCCGTTGGCGGCTTCGCGGACATGCAGGCCGGGGACGGCGGAGGCAAAGGCCTCTGCCTTACGGAGTTGGGGGCTTTTTCGGGCGGCCATGGTGTTCCTCCTGTGGAGCGGCAAGCGGGGAGCCGCCCCATGGGCATTCGGTTTCAGTCAGGTCTGCGAGGACGGCGGGATCTGGATAGAGAGCGACACTTTCAAGTTTGAATTCTCCCGCTTCATCGATCCACACCATGAAGGCGGTGTTGCTCCCAGCGCAAGCGGCATCGACATAGGCTTGTTCCTGCGACTTGTATTTCTCGCTGTTGAGGAACATGTCCCAGACCCATGACTTGCCGCCTCCGTTCATATTCGGAAAGTTATAGGATTGACCATCGATGGGTTTAACCCGTGTAAACAGGTTTTTCAGCGCATCATCATCGGAATCCATAGCAATTTTCCTGATCAATTCAGCAGAACGGGGCAGGCATTGAGAGTGCCGCGCGGGGGCGGGTTTGTCCAGCTTCATGGGGTGTTCCTTCGTGCGGCGCGGTGGCCGCGTGCCCAATCGCGGCTGTAGCTGTGGCCGATGGGGTTGGGATTGGCGGTGACAGGCCGCCCGAAAAGGGCAGCCTGCCAGCCAGAGAGCCACGCGATGCGGCGGGTGGGGATTTCAGACGTTGAGCGCGGCACGATAAGTTTCCGTGATGGCGTCCATTTCCTGCCGGTCATGCTTTTCCATTTTGCGCAGGCGCACGATGGCGCGCATGACCTTGGCGTCATAGCCGCGCGATTTTCCTTCGGAGTAGACGTCTCGAATGTCGTCGCTGATACCCTTTTTCTCTTCCTCCAGCCGCTCGATGCGCTCGATCAGGAGGCGGAGTTCGTTGGCTGCGATGCTTTCTGTGGTCATGGGATTTTCCTTTCTGGTGGTTAAAACGGGAGGTCATAGGCGCGCTCTTGCGCGAGGTTGGGGCGTTTGCAGTGACACGGCTTTACCCGCCGCAGGGGGCTATCTTGGGTGCAGATGATCCAAAACCAACGGCCCATGGTGTGATCGTCAAAGAACGGTGTATTCCAGTAGAGGAGCATGTGGGCAAAGCCCCGCGACCCGCGTTTCTGGCGATCCTCTGCGTCCAATTTGCGCTTGTAGCGGGCCTTGCGCAGGCGCTCTTTGAGGGTGAGCGGAGTCTCTCCACGGAAGGGGTGCCTGTGTTTCATGGTTGGATTGCCGCGCTGCGATCAAGACGATCAATCTCTGCTGCGATGAGCGCCCCGGCCTTGATCAGGTTGCTGCGTCGATCCTTTGGCTTCCACCAATTCGCATCCCACGGCCAATATTTTGGAGGGCCTTGCGGTTTAGTCGTTTCAAGCCGACTGATATAGGCGACGGCCGCAAGCAGCAGCTCTTCGCGCTGATATTGGTCATCGTGTGCAGGCGTCCAGCCTTCGCGCGTTTCTTGGGCTTCGCGTTCATTCAATATCGCCACTGCGCCCGCCGAGTAATCTTCGGGATTGATCCAACCTGCGTCGATTGCTCGCTCTGCCCAAGATTGATAGTCGTCATCGTACGGGTTGCTGTCGCCCCATGCTTCTAAGCTCATAATATCATCTCCTTTTGCTGCGTGTTGCCTTCGAGGGCGAAGCGGACGGTGCGCCATTCTTCGCGGGTGGCGCGTTCTGCCGGGGTGGGGTGGATGCTGGCCCAATTGGGCATGATGCTGTTGGCGGGTTGCCAATCGAAGCCGCCTTCATAAATATCGAGCAGGGCCAGCAGGCAGGTGAGCTGGTGGCGGGCCTGATCGGGGGTGATGCGGCCCTTGTCTGCATAGTTGGGGCCGAGGCGCTGGCGATAGCTGATTTCGCGTTGAAGCGTGGCGCGGCGCTCTGCCCAGGTGAGGCCGTGCGTGTGCGGGCTGTGCCTGCCATCGGCCTGTGGGCCAGCGAGCTGGCGCGCCACATCTTCCTGCAGGGCCGCCCAGAGGCTCGCTTCGCGCGCCTGCTCTGCCGCTGTCATCCGGTTGCTGGCGACCCATTCTCCATGCAGCCCTTGCCGCGCGGTGGCGATTTCTGCCAGTGCATCGCGCAGGGCCGCGCGGGTGACGCCGGGGAATTCAGGCCATAGCTCTGTGGTGGCGATGATGGATTGGTGGGGGGTCATTGCTTGCGCTCCGGTGCGAAGTGCGCGGCAATCCGTCCGAGCGGAGAGACTTCCTGACCCTCTGGTGCAAGGGCAAGGTGAGCTTCGAGAGCATCAATGCTGACCGTTGCGCCGCGCGTATCTACGCCGGGCAGTAAGCCCAGGAATTGAAACGAGAGATTGCAATCGGCGCAACGGATACGGACATCGGCAGCGTAGCCGGTGACAGCATCTGTTCCATCGGTCAGCCGGTGGACATCAACCTCTGCGGCAAAGTTCATATGAGGGCAGGTCATGATCTATATTCCTCAATAGACTCCCGGATCGACGCGACCTTTTCGTTTCTAGCGTTGGTCCAGCCGTGGTGTGTTTCCAGTGAGCGAAGGACCTCATTAGGGGCGGGCTTTGTGGTCCATGCGATGACGCGGGCCGGTCCTTTTTCATCGCAGTCCACGACGATCCTGTAGGGTTGGCCGCTGTAGCCGACGCGGTGCGGTTGGCCTCCGTTGATGGTCATGCGGCGATCCTTTCTTGATCGAGGAGCGGGCGGCCCCATTGGTCTGCGATGGCTTCGGCAAGGCCGGGCTCTGTGCGGCTGCGCAGCTTGGCGCGGTCTGGGCTGGGTGGCATGCGGTGGACTTTGCTCCATGCGCGATGCTCTGCTGTGCCCGGCTGGGGCGGTGTGAGCCGGTTTGTCGGCACCAGATCAGGCAGGTTGACCAGTTCAAAACCGGTGGCCTTGAAGGCGGGGCTGCCAAAGTGCCAAGGCTGCACGAATTGTGTGTGGCCGCGCGCGGTGCGCTGGATCGCTTCGCGGTGCATGACGGGATTTTCCACCGCGCGGCGCAGGGCCGCAGCATCGCGGCACGCGCGATAGAAGGCGACGGCTTCATCCAGTTCCTGCCAGCGCGCGGGATCTGGGCCGTTGACCTTTTTGCCGCCGATATAGAGCCAGCGCACCCCGGAGTTGCACAGGATGGTGCAGGGCGGGTGGAAGACAGCGAGCAGGCCGAAGGGCAGGTGCAGCAGATCGCGCAAGTCTCCCTGAACGTGTTTGTTGCTGCCGTCTGCCGCTGGCTGCAAATCGCAGCTCCAGCAATCAATGCCGCGCGCGGCCATGGCGCGGCGGACAATGCCGCTTTCTTCGCAGCCGATCAGCACCGTGCGGGACAGGTCCATGCGGGCGAGTTCGCGGGCGATGGCGGTCATGCCCGATACTCCTGCACATAGGCTTTGGCCGCTTCCTTGGTGAGGTGGTGGCCGGTCCAATCATTGATGATGGGGCCATCCACTGCCTCGATCAGGGCGCACAGGGCCTGTTTCTGTTCTGCCGTATCGGCCTGTTGCATGGCCCCCAGATGATGAATGCCGATGCTGTTATACTTTGCCAGCGCGGCCTTGCTGGCGGGCGTGGTGAGCGTCCAGCCTTTGAGGGTGCCCCATTTGAGATAGAGGATTTCGGCGGGTTCGGTGGTCGGTTTCAACAGTCCGTTCATGCGCTGATCCTCCCGGTGCGTTGGAGCCGTTCGGCGGCGGCGATGCAGAGGGCGGCGGCGGCGATCAGTTTTTTGTGTGCGCGGGGCACGTCTTGCCGCTCTTTGCTGCCGCGCAGGCAATCTGTGGCGATCTGCGTGAATTCATGCGCGCGCTGGGGGAGCGCGAAGATGGGCAGGCTGTCATCCTCTTCCGGGGTGTGGTTGAATTTCTGCACCTGCTTGAGCCGTTCACCGATGGCATTGGCCCAGGCGGTGGCGGGCAGGCCGAGTTCTTCCAGCTCGTCCAGCGCATCGAGCAGGCGGTGCTGCTCTGGCGTGACGCCTTCGCGGAGGTCGTTCTCCGGATCAAAGGCGCACGGCGCGTTCGCTGGCTTGGCCGGTGCGGAGGGATAGCCGCCATGGGCCGGGCGTTGGGTGTTGGGGTTCATGTTCAATCCTTTCGCGGAAAATCAGGATGCGAGACGTTCAAATTCAGCCGCCGCGGGAGCGCGTTCGAGATAGGTACCGGCATGGCACCAAGGGCTGGACAGCGGGCACCAGCACGCCAGATCATGTCCGGCCAATTCGTGCATGCGTTGCAGGATCATCATCCGCTTGCGCTGCAACGCCTCTATTTCCGAAGGGCAGAAATTCAGGCGTTCAAGCGTCAAATCTCCGATGCGGCCATCCAACCATTGGCGATGGAATATGACGCTGCGAGCATGACCGAAGCGATTTACCATGAACGGGTTGCCCCAGATCGTAGGCCGACCGACATAGATGGAACCGATTGGCAGGCCTGCCCCCGCCTTGCGTGACCGCATGACGCGCCTTGGCGGCGCGTGAGCGGCTTGATCGACGGGGCTGTGCCCCGTCGATCCACTATGTTCAAGCGGGCGCATATGCGTCGCCGGAGCCGTAGCCGTCGCCGGAGCCGTAGCCGTAGCCGTAGCCGTAGCCGGAGCCGTCGCCGTCGCCGGAGCCGTAGCCGGAGCCGGAGC
>ERZ869921.165-NODE-165-length-41848-cov-5.198191_pt1 | contig 41848 bp, 49 predicted proteins | sample MGYA00579310_ERZ869921 | MGnify/ENA primary metagenome ERZ869921 (study PRJEB32216, sample SAMN09231816) | wastewater metagenome | place: USA: Maryland | collected 2016-06-21 | study: EMG produced TPA metagenomics assembly of the PRJNA472060 data set (Reclaimed... | reverse complement strand
GAATGTAAAAGCGGCGATGGAGCGATTAGAAAAGAAGTCAACCAGTGGTGCTAATTTCCAAGCTACATCACTCGTTCGGCGTATGCAGGAAATAGTCGATGCTAACCCAATGGATCTGATAAATAACGACGGTACGTGGAAATCTAAGGACGAGTTACCAGTTTGGCTTCAGCGGTGTATTAAGAAATTCAAAGCGAAGTATGAAAAAGAAAAGGTCTTAGATGCAAACGGTATCTGGGATGGTAAAACATGGTTGATCACCGGTGGTATTTTAGACGTTGAATTACACGATGCTATGAAAGCGGCTGAGTTGTTGGCGCGTGATCATGGTATTTTCAGGGAAGTTAAAGTCACACAGCATGAACTCGGTAAGAATGCTAGTAAGGTCCTTTTAGGATCCGCTGAACATCGAGCAGAGCAGCACGTGGCCCAGTTGAAAGAGGTCTCACCACAGGCTGTTACCAAACAGTTAATCAGTTCATCAATGAGTCAGATGCCGGAGTTAGAAGATGAGTAAAATCACAGAGGGATTCGTATGTACCTGTCCTTGTACACCTTGTACGTGTGTGAAACCTACACCGGCTAAGATAGTCGAAAAGAAGCGTAATTATTTTAAAAGATCAGCGAAACCCGCGGGTAATATCAGAAGATCGTTTAGCAAGGGGTTACGCCGGTGATGGAATTAAACGACGATATAAAAGAATACCAGCGCCTATTACGAAAACATCAATATGATTTTTGTAAGTTGGTTTATATCGTATTTCCTTTTGGTGAAGTAGGTCATGAATTAGAACACATGAGACCTTACACATGGCAGATGGAAGAATGGGCTAAATTATCAGCTCACCTACAGAATCCGCTAACTAGATATAAACCTTATAAATTAAATATTTCATCAGGTAATGGTGCGGCCAAAACATCGTTTATGGCTATGACCTATTGCATGCTTACACTCACCCAACGGGTGCGGGGTCGTGTAACGGCCAACACCGAAGATCAAATGCGTACGATCACTTGGGTTGAATTTGGTGTGTGGTACCGGCGCGCGCGTTACATGAATACGTTTTTTGAACTCTTAGGGGAATCGATTACTACCCGGGATAATTCGATTGGTAAGGCATGGCAGTTATCTGCAGTTACTTGGGATGCTAAGAATCCGGTGGCCATGTCCGGTCTTCACAACATGGGTTATGCGATATTCTTAGGGTTCGATGAAGCGGCCGGCATACCGGCGATCATCTGGGAATACGCTTCAGGGGCCATGTCAGATGCGAATACCATTAAGATATGGTTTGCAGTCGGTAACTCGGATGATCCTAACTCTAAGTTTGAACAGAATATGACTGACCCTACCTGGAACTCACGCCGGATCGATACCCGTGAATTAGATCACATCGATAAAACGTGGGTGAATGACATGCTGGTGAATGATTGTGGTGGTGACGAAGACCACGATATATTCAGAGTCCGGGTTAGAGGTTTACCGCGTAAATCAGCCGAAGGTGCGATCATTAAATTAGAACAAGCACAAGCGGCCTTCAAAAAACGTGATACAAATGACCCTCTGCGTCTAAGATTACCATCTATTTTAACTTGTGACCCCGCTTGGCATGGTGGAGACGAAACAGTAATCGCGCATATGCAGGGTCCGATAATTACGATTTTAGAACGCTTTAAGTTAAAAAAGAACGTACAAGATCACAGCTATACCTATAACCTAATGTGTCAATGGGAACGTGCTCTAAAGGTTGACAAGGTCTTCATAGATCAGGCCGAGGGTACTACTTTAAAAACACTTGCCACCCAACACGCGAAATATCACTGGACCCTTGTCCCTTTTGGTGCGCTACCGAATGATCAGAGCGATCCAAAAGATTCAGAATATGCGAATATGCGTGCAATGATGTATTACCGGCTTCAGGATTTTGTCGTTAAAAACGGCGGTCATATTGTGGTTCGCGATCCTCAGTGGTCGGATGAATCAATGAAACAAATGACCTGGGCCAAAGAAGACCGGCATAAACAGACCGGTAAAAAGAAAGTCGGAAGTAAGGCTGAAATCAAAGTCGAGTATGGAAAATCACCCGACGTAGCCGATGCTATGGTTTTATGTTTTGCTGAAATTGTGACTGAACGACTGCCGGAGCATGAAACAGTTGAGCGTGATGCTCATAATAACGGGCCTATGGTCCGAAACGATGAATATAATCCTAACGAATCGCTGGACAAAGCATTTAATGACATCTAATAATTGAACTATGAGCTTGTGGGAAGATTTTACAGACAGTATAAATGATATAGTTGAGGATTTTCAAAAAAATCCTTTAGACGTTCTCAATTTACCGTTTTATTTAGGTAAAAAATCTTTCGAGGCCGGTCGTGAAGCGGTCGGTGAAGTCACCGGCGGTAATGCTTTGCGCGGATCTTTAAACGATCAAAGAAGCGCAATGCAAAGGTATCAGGAACAACAAGATAAACTCTTTAAAGATGAACAACAGCGTATATTAAATCAAGATTTGCTTGATTCTCAGGCAGCGGGTGCGTCCCAAAGGCGTGCTATCGGTGCCACAAATAACTCAAGTGTCGGGGGTTTATCAAACGCGGACAGTGGTTTTAATGCTGTCGATCTTTATATAGGCGGTCGTTAATGACAGATTATAACTTCGGGATTGTTAATCAACTTGAATTTCTAAGAGACGAAGCGAATAAACAGTTTCAGCAAGTAGAAGCTTCTGTAAAAGAAGCGATTTACTGGACCATGCCGCATCGTCTCCCTTATTTAACTGGTGAGCACCATGGTCGAAGAAACAATCATCACATTGTAGATCCTACACATATTATTGCACAGCGGTCTTACGTGGCCGGTTTCTTAGAAGGTAATACTTCAGCCAGTAGAGCTTGGATTAAATGGCAGCATCCAGATCCTTTGATCAATAAGATCGACCGGGTTAGACGGTGGATGGATAAATTTAATGATCGTTGTACGGCAAATGCTCAAGATTCAAATTTATATTTATGCTTAGGTGAGTTTTATTACGAATACAGTTCGGCCAATACCGGTGTTTTATTCAAAGAGAGTAGAAACGGTAAAATGTTTTGGACTGTATTACCAGCGGGAAGTTATCGCTTATTAATGGGCCCGGATGGTCGGGCTAACGTCCTAATCTATCAGCGCACAATGAGTGTTAAAATGGTAGTTGAGGAGTATGGTCAGTACGACGAAAACGGTAAATGTGACTGGTCTATTTTTTCAGATAAAGTGAAAAATGCTTACGAGTGTGGGAAATATTCTGAGGAAATTGAAGTAGTTACCACAGTCATGCCTAATAGATTGTTTAACGAAAAGATGGCAGAACTTGGTAAAAACCGTAAGGTTGTTGCCATTACTTACGAATCACTTCGTCAAAGTCGAGTAACTGGTTACGACCCTATGGGTGGCCGGTATCAGGCTCCTAAAAAAGCCGATGGTACTGACCGCGTTTTAAGAACCGGTTACTTCAAGAATCAACCGTTTATCGCCGGTAAAAATTCTGGCGGTATGTTCCCTTACGGCGAACGCGGTCCGACTACTGAATCTTTGGGTTTAATCAAAGCAAACAACCGACGTAGACTTAAACAGGATAAGGCCATTGATCAAATGGTTGATCCAAGTACTTATGGTCCGGCTTCAATTAGAAAAAGCTACATAAGCACAAATCCTAACGTGCACATGCCGCTTTCAGACTCAGAAATGAAAATGGGTGGTATTAAGCGTTTGTTTGAAATTAATCCTGCTATCGGTGCGTTAATTCAAGATACTCAGGATGAGCGTGGTTTGATTAATAAGCTTTATTACCAGGACTTTTTATTATATTTAAGTCAAAACCAAAAGACCAGAACGGCTGAAGAAGTACGTGCAATTGATAACGAAAAACAGCTGGTTGTAGGTCCTAACTTCCAATCTTTAAACTGGACTTTAAACTTACCTTTAGCCAATTTAATTGCCGAGTGGACGTTGGAAAATGATCCTTATATGGAGCCGCCGCCGCCAGAATTAGGCGGTCAGTCTATCCAACCAACTTTCATTTCACTTTTCGCACAGGCCCAAAAATCTGCAGATTTACCTAACATTCAGACTTTCTTGAATATGATTTTGGGAATGGCACCGATCAACCAAGAAATTTTACTTAAACTTGATACTGAAGTTTTGGCTGATATTTATTCAGATCGTTTGTTCTTACCGTATGGTCTGGTGAGAAGTAAAGAATCTGTTGACGCTATAAAAGAGCAAATGCAGAATGAAATGCGCAGGCAACAACAATTAGAAACAATCCAAACTGCAGCGGGAGCCGCTAAAGATTTGGGAATTAAACAGGGAGCAAAAGCATGAAAACAATTTTAGGAGTTCTGACCTTATCGATCTTTTTCGTATTTACTTTATGTATCTTCAGTGTGGCCGAGGCCGGAGTCGCCGGTTATGAAGATACCACCTATACCGGTGTTTTTTCCGGTGTTAAATGTGGTGATGGGATGTATTGTTCCAAATCCGGCCAGAATCTGTTGATTCAAGGTGTGGGTGTCAGATCAGTAGCTACCTTTACTTCAGGTGATGCTACACCGAGTGTATCAGGTGGTGTTTACTTTAAAACATTCTTAAATAATACAACTACCATTACAGATTTTGACGATGGTTATCAGGGTAAAACAATCAGTGTACTCTCACAAGGTCCTGTAACACTTGACGTAACCGGTACTAATCTGAAATGTGGTACCACCGACATTGTTACAGCATCGGGTGATCTAACTCGGTTCAGTAAAATCGATACTGAGTGGCGTTGTATTTCCAGAACCAAAGCATCCGGAAATATGAATTAATTCTCTATGTCCACCACTAGAGAAGAAGAAATCATTGCTATTAAAAACTTGCGACTGGTTTTACAAAATACTGCCGGTCAATTGTTTTTTAAATTTTTGTTAAAAGAATTTAATGTTCTCGGCAGTCCCGCACCACACCTTGCTGCAGAACAGTTGCGCGAAGAAATAGCATATCGAAGGTATGGTGCAACTATAATAGATTATTTAACAAAAGCAGATCCGTTAGTTCTAGGACAACTGATGGCTGAAATAGCAAGGGAGAAGCACAATGAATATGTTAGTGAAAATGAGTCAGTTACAGAAGATGAATCAACAGAGTTCGACTGATAAAGGGGGTTCCGGTGGTGCAGCAAGCGGCCAACAAGCCGGTCAAGCAGCGGCAGGAGCGCAGAAAGATCCGAAAGCTCAAGCGGCAGGGGGTGACTCTGCAGCACAAGAAACCTCAAAAGAAGACCTCGGATACGAAGAAGCGGAACAAGTATCAGTAGGTGAATATGACGGTGACGAAGGTCTTAAAGAAAAAGCCAAAAAACCTCACGAAAAAATCAACTTAGGTTATGAATTAGAAAATACCGAAGGTTTATCGGACGAAGACCTTTTGGAAGTCAAAACCATTGCGTCCAAAAACAAGCTCAGTAAAGAAGCAGCTGTTGCATTTGTTGATATTAAAAAAAATCAATCTCAAAAAGTTCAGGATGTTTTAGCTAAGCAAAAATTAGCCCGTGAAACTCAAACCAAAGCTTACAAGCAAGCTGAAGTTGACAAGCTTAAAGCTGAAATTGGCGGCGAAAATGGTAAGGATTGGAAACCTAATTTAAAGAAAATTAATGATTTCCTAGCCCAACATCTGCCTGAACTAAAAAAAGATATTGACGTTAAAGGTGCATTTCTGCCAGCATCGGTTATGAAAGACCTTTTTAACTTACAAGCGAAACTTCAAACTGAAGACAAACTTGTGTTAGGTGGTCAAAAATCTGGTGATCAAAATGATGCACCGGTTTGGGAACGAAGATACAGTTAATTAACTTAACCTTTACGGAAGGATTATAAAATGGCAGCAATCGGTGGAGCAGGTTTTATTACATTAGGTGATGTAGCATCAAACAAAGGTCACGCAGCAAGTGACATCGCAGAGGTGTTATCTCAAGACAACGGTATTTTAAATTATTTACCTTATCGTGAAGCAAACAAAGGTAAACATCACGAAACTCAAAAGCGTATTAAGTTACCTGAGACTTATGAGCGTAAAGCGAATGAGGCAATCCCTCGTGGTAAGTCTTTAGTTGGTACTGATGTTTTCAACTGCGCTCACGTTGAAACTAAAGTTGAAGTGGATAAACTTATCTTACAAGGTATGTCACCTGAAGATAAGAAAAAAGAGCGTTGGATTCAAGCAATGGGTAACATCATTTCTTTAGCTCATAAGCAAGCTGATTTAATTATGAACGGTTCAAATGATACAGATGTATCACGCGTAGGTGGTCTTTTTGATTACTACGGGACTGTAAACAGCTCGACTTCAGCTGTAGCCTCACAGGTTATTGACTGTGGTGGTACTGGTTCGGATAACACATCTATGATGTTGGTATCTTTGGGTTTAGGTGTTCACGGTATTTATCCAAAAGGTTCTAGTTTTGGTATTCAGTCTTTCGACGATAAAGAAATCGATATTATCGCAAATGACCTGAACGGTAATCCAAGTTCTTTCCGTGGTGAGCGTGAGAGATTTGAATTAGATCACGGTTTAGTGATTGCAGATTACACTCGTAACGCCCGCGCTTGTAACATTGACGTAAGTGCTTTATCTGATGGTTCAGGTAAAGATTTATTTGAGATCTTAATCGCCCTTTGGCATAAAGCTAAATTTATCAACGCTGGTCAACATGCCATCTTGGTAAATTCAACGATTGCTCAATGGTTAGATCTTCAGGCTTACCGCAAGGTTGGAGCTGGTGGTCAGTTAGGTTACATGGAAATCGATGGTAAAGAACAGTTAGTATTCCGTCGTATTCCGATCTTAACTTGTGACGCGATTTCGAACGCACAGGCCCGCGTAGTTTAATAGGTTTTCAATAAGAGGCTTTCGGGCCTCTTTGATTTTAACTTTAATTTTTTAATTAGGAGGATTTGATGAGTACAACAAGACATGACAAACAAGACCAGGTGATGTCGTCACAAGTAATCACAGCAACTGCGGTTTCTGAAGATTCTAAAGACATGACAGCCGCTGATATTGATTTGTCAGTTAATCGTGAAATGGGTTATGAAATTTTACCTGAGAATGATCCAGGTGGTACGGTTGATGCTACTTCTTTGACGTTTGAAGCGATTCAAGCCGACGATGCAGCCTTAACATCAAACGTAGAAGTAATCGGTTCTACCGGTGCAATTACTACAGCGAGTGGTAAATTGGATAAAGGTAAAATCGTTTCTTTGGGTATTCGTAAAGGTGCAATGACCAAACAATACCAAGGTGTTAGAGTTACCGTAACAGGTGGAACAAGTCCTACTCAAACTTTCAGTGCTTTCTTCGGTCCGGTTGACGAACAGGCCTCGTTCAAACCAGTAGCTAGACCTTCAGGACAAGCCCCTAGTTATACACCTTAATCCGGAGTTGATAAGTGAGTAATAATAACAGAGGTAATAATCAATCAAAAGGTGCTGTGCAAAACGCAGCGCCTGTAGTTGAATCATCGATGCCGGTACTTAGTGAAGAAGTACCAAAACCACTAACCGAGGCCCCTGTTCAACCGAAAGTTGAGGAAGTATTGGTTGATCCGTTTTATGAAACGGCTAAAAGTTTAGGATTTAAAAACCCGGAATTTTTACAATCACCACTGGGTCCGCAACCGAGTCCTGAGACCAAAAAGAAAGTTCTTAAAGCAATTCAAGAAGAACTGGATCAGGGTAGAGTGGTGACAGTTGAAGCTATTAGAGAAGGTGGTGATTACCCCTCTCGTGTTAGACGAAGCTTAGGTGAACAATTCAAATTAAAAGAAGCTCAAGCTTTTTCTTTTAGTTGGATGAAACTTGTAATTAAGTGAGGTTAATATGCAGTATGATAAGACTAAAATCTTTAATCTTAGTCTTATCGCATTGTTACTTTCTAAACGAGTAACAAATGCCGATACTGACAAATCCACAGAGGCCGATGCTCTACGCACCCTATGGGATACTGCAGTAGAATCTTTCCTAGAAGAATGTGATTTAAACGAAACTTCAACCAGAGTTAAATTAGTTTTGGTTGCAGAAAATCCAGACGACAGATGGTTGTATGCTTACGCTTACCCTTCAGACTGTGCGTTTTTCAGACGCATTGATTCCGGTCGATTCAGAGATACTAGAAATACTCAAATTTTAAAAGGTACAGGTGTTTATAACGGTAAAAAAGTTATTTTTACTAACAAACAGGATGCTTATGCTGAAATCATAACTTTAGATTTTCTAGTGGGTTTATCAGCAAACAGTGCACAAGCACTGGGTTATAAACTAGCATGGTTTTCAGCACCACTTATCGTTAGCTCTACCGATCCTACAGCGTTATCCAAAACGCTTGAAACCAGATATAATCTTTTTAAATCTTTAGCTGAACAAAAAGATGCTAGAGAAAATAATAATCCTCAATTACTTGAAGAAGAATCCGATATTGCGGATGCGAGACTTAGCTAATGTCCAAGTTAATTCGCAAAACTTCTTTTACCGGCGGTGAAATAAATCAAGCTTTGGTAAAAAGAAGTAATTTAGTAAAAGTTGTAACAGGTCTTAAAACCGCAAGAAATATGCTTGTTGGTAAAGACGGTAGACTTGTGAACCGTACCGGTACCAGAAATACTATTGCGGCCAAATCAAACACTGGTAATTATTTATATATTGAAGTTCCCAATACCGATTACCTGGTCGAAGTTACTAACTTAAATATCAGAAGAATTAATATGTTAACCGGTAGTGTTATAAATACTACCAGTGATATTACAGACGCAGATATACCTTCTATTGACTGGTGTATTTCTAGTAAATACGTAGGTGATTTAGGATTTACGGAACGAGAAATTAACGCCAAATGTGTTGTGTTTTTCAAAAAGGGATCACCGATTAGAATTTACGACATAGACGGTGTAAACGCGGGTGTTTATGGTGAAGCGTATTACGGTATAGGTACAGAAAAATCATGGGATGCTAGTTGGGGTTTGGTAGCAACCGGAGCCCCGTCCGGTCCTGAAGTTGAATATGTATATACTATAGTAGGATTAGCCGATCGTGAAACCCTTGCTATTCCACTAGCTGTCGCGTCCCCTGATTTACCGATAGCAGCAGGTCAGTATAACACAATTACATTAACCAGTGATGGTGGGGTTCTTGAGGCCCCTCTCGAGTATCGTTGGTTTAGAAGACAAAAAGATGGCGGTGCTTACGGTTATATAGGATCTAGTTACGGAACTGGTATTTTACCGGTTGTAACTAAGTTTGTAGACTATGGTCAGGCCGCTGATTATACAATTTCACCCCCTTTGTATGTTAAATCCGACGTAGATCAGATTGAAGCTTTAGCACCTAAAACCGGTGAAATGGTTCAGGGAAGACTACTTCTTGGTAATACATCTGATAATTCTGAAAATCTTTATGCTAGTCGAACAAACCACCCGTTTAGTTTTACTAGAGATTTTCCTTTATCAGATACTTCAGCTCTACTTTTTAAATCCGGTCAAAGCGGTGCGGCTGAAATTTTAAAAATTACTGATGCAGGTACTTTGGTCGTATTTACGAGTGTAGGAATTTATTCAACTCTTACGCGCGGTGCACTTACTTATCAAAATAGTATTTTAGGTTATGTAGGTTCAGCTATTATAAATGAAAAATTAAAACCTGTTAAAATGAACGACGTTACGTTATTCGTAGATATAACTGATAACTCAATTAAAATTTTAGACTTTTCAAACAACCGACAGAATTATAATTCTGAAGATATTACAGTTTATTCAGGTCATTTATTTCAAGGTAAAACAATTACTTCATGGGCTGTACAAAGATACGGCGACCCTATCCTTTGGGCTGTAATGAGTGATGGTACAGTTACTTGTTTTACATTCAACGATTCCCAAGAGTTAAGAGCGTGGACTCGATGCGACTTTAGAGGTGCTACAGTAAAATTTGTTACTTCTGCAGGTATTGGTGCCGGTCACAGAATCATATTTATGGTTGAGCGCAATGGTGTAAGAACTATTGAAACTTTAACACCAAGATACGGTTTAACGGATAAAGAACTTTGTTTCTTAGACGCTTCTGTTTATAAAAACAACCCACTTCACACCGTACTGGGTACTACACTAGAAGCCGCCGGTTTTACATTCAGCACAGTAGGTCCTGATCTTTGGGAAGGTGATGTTCGTCTGAATAGTTTAGTACCTGTATTTACTTCAGCAATGATCGGTGAAATTTATCGTCAATTTGATTCAACCGGATCGGCAATAGATTACAAGTGTACATCAGTACCAGCCACAACTCAGGCTATCTTCACCAAAAACCCCGAGAAGCCTTATGATGAAGTGAGTGAATCATTCAGGACTAATATCGTGCTTTATGAAACTTTCACGACGGTAACCGGATTAGCTCATTTAGAGGGTCAGAATGTAGGTGTTTATTCAGACGGAGCTGTAGTAGCCTCACCTTTGAATGATATTGAGAATTTACCGAACATTACTGTATTAGGCGGTCAAGTTACAATTCCTAGAGCAGCCTTTTGTACAGTTGGTATTCCTTATGCTTACGATACTGGTACAAATCAAATTAATTCTGATGATCCTAAAGTCACTCTTGCTGCTAAAACAATCACAAAAGCAGCCATTGATTCAAATCAATCAAAAGGTTTCTACGTTGGTCCAGAGTTTCCAGCAAATGATTCTTTAATAGGTATGCAAGAACCTGATCTTGTAAAAATCGATAATCCTACAAATGCAGCTCTACCGGCTTCAACTGAAACCCTAGAAGCCACTATAGAAAACGACTGGAAATCAAAGGGACAGATTTGCATTAGAGGTGTAGATCCTGTACAATTTGAACTGACAAGTATTATTGCATACGTTACTTTTTCTTAGAGGTGTAATGTGGATCCATTTACAATAACCTTTTTAGGTTCACAAGCTTTGAGTGTAGCTAAAACAGCTATGACCGGCGACTATCAAAAACAAGCAGCCGCATTAAACCGAAAAGTCGCGGAGCTGAACGCAACTAACGCTGAACACGATGCTTACGAATCAGTCAGACAAGGTTTGAGTAAAAAAGCCAGTTATCAAAATCAAGCCCGGGATGTAATAAAATCTCAAGATGTACTCTACGCTTATGCGGACGTTGATACATCTTTTGGTACTGCTAAATCTATTCAAGAACAAACAAAACTCAACGGTATGTTGAATGCAACCGATATTACCAATGCAGCCTATGCAAAAGCTTTAGGTTATAACCGACAGGCTTTAAATTATCGTACTCAGGGTGCAATGAACGAAGCCGCAGTAGTTAACCAAGCCAATTCCAATTTGACATCAGCGGTTATTTCAGCCGGTGCTAAAACAGCATTAGCATGGGATAAATTAGATTTTTCAATGGGTTCACCTGAAAACCTTGCGGGTTATGAATTTAACCAATCGGCACCTGATACCGCAGGTCTTTCACTAGGTGTTTCAACATCACAGATGGGGTATTATTAATGGTTGATCTTCCAATTCCGACAATTCAAAGACAGCCTCAAGAGGTTCCCTTAGCTCAGGATCGTTTAAACGTAGAGGCTAGACTTCCATCTAACACCCCAGGTGATACGGTAGCTAATATTATAGACGCCGGTACTAAATTTTTTGAACAACAATTAGAAGCTAGTGCAAATGATTATGCTAAAGATTCTTATTTACAAATCCGTGATGCTTTTAATAAAGGTTTTAACGCCGGTGACGGACAAAATTTAGGTCTTCGATTTATCGAAGGTTCTGAACAGTTTGGTGTAGCTCGTAACGATCTTGTTAAAAAGCTCAATCAGAAAAAAGAAGAAATCCTAAGTAAAGATGGTTTAAGTAATTATGCCCGTCAAAAAGCTACTGAAAAAATAGACGAAGCAATGAGTACTTTCCAATATTATATGGATGTGCAGGAAGGTCAGGTTAAAATTGCTGACCGTACTAAAAAGACTGCACTTTTGGTTCAATCTAAAACCGAAGACTTAAATAATATTTTAGGTTCTAATTTCAATCCCGAATCAATATCCTCTTTAAAAGCATTGGGTAACGGTATCAAAGATATTAGAAATACAATTTATGATTCAATGGTTGATTCTGGTACAGCATCCAAAACTCAAGATAAGGACGGAAATCCTAAATATATTGTTAGTAACGTAGGTCAATTTGAAGCGACTAAGATGATGTCTAAAATTGTATCTGACTTTACTGAAAATATTGCAGCACAACCTAACGGTCCTGAAAAAGCTAAAGCTATTTTGGACAACTACGGTGAATACATTTTACCGGCGACCAGAACCAGAATTGAAAAATATATAGGTCAACGTGCTATTAACAATGATGCTTATGCAATTGTTAATGAACTGGTTAACATTAAAGAAGCTACCCCAGATCAATACCAAGCCAAGGTCGATGAACTTTTAGCTAATGATCAACCGGAATTAGCCCGTAAGGTTCAGCAATTATATCCGACTGCTCTTGAAAAGAAGCATGCAGTAATCAGAAATTTATCAAAAGGCTATGCAGATACAGCTTATCAAATGGTTATTCAAAACGGTTGGATAAGTCTTGCGGATGCTGAACAAGATCCAAAATTTTTAAATATTTATAACAAGATCGAAGATGCAACTGTAAAAAAGGGTATCAACTCTTTCTTCACCCCACCAAAAACCTCATCATTAGAAGCGATTGAGGATATGGAGAAATTCTTAATGACCGGTAGTACAGATGCTAAAGAATTTACCAAATTACTTTCACCCCTAAATGCAACAGACCGCAAAACTTACGGTACTCTTTTTACAGGCTTTGGTGGTACAGATACAGATAAGTCAAAGACTATCAAGACTAAAGCTTATTTGAACGAGAGTGTTAAATTATTAGAAGAAGTATCCAATGTTAGGTACCCTGACGAAGATGATCAAAAAATAATCGCTGATTTTAAAACTAAGTTTGTAGATGCGGTTTCCAAAGAACCTTCTATTCCTGATTTGAATACATCGGCAGGTCGAGCTTATTTCAATAAGTTCATAGAGGCTTATAATAATGAAGACCCTCTACCTGTACCTAATTTCAAAGGCGTTAGAACAGCGCCGGTTAATGAAAAAGATGTAGTTATTAATGAAAAGTTTTATTCTAAATTTGGCCGGTTGCCAAGTCCTGCAGAAGTCGATTATTATAAGAAAAATAATATGTACAAAGACCTTAAGACAGGACAAGTCAAATAATGGAAGAAAACACACTAGAAACCACCGATCAACCTGAAGATTTTATACCTGAAACAACGTCTCAAAAAGACGATGCTGTTAACAATTTATCGATTGCGGCTAAACTTGATGTTGAACCTGATGTTTATTCTAAAAACAAACAAATGTTTCAACCTAGAGTAAAGGCTTTAAATGAGCCAGTACTTGATTCAATGTCTCAAGATGTTGCAACTTATTCTGAGCAACACAAAGCATTGATTTACGGTGATCCTGATAATTTTAATAAACTTTCAAAATCTGTAAAAAGAATGGGTGATGCGTGGACTGAACGAGTTCCGCGTGAAAAAGAAAGAACCGATATTGTTTGGGAGTGGTTGAAAAATCCCAAGAATATCACCCCTGAACAACGCATGCGGGTTTTAGAATTACAAAGTGAATTGAAAGATATTCAGGGTGATGCGGGTTTTGTCGAATCATTACCTTCGGAAATTGTGGCCCAATTAGGTCAAATGAAAGAAATGGGTAAGGCTTCTGCTGTTGCGGTTGGTACAGCTACTGCCGCTGCAGCAGGCGCGGGCGCTATGGCCGGTTCAGTGGCCGGTCCTATTGGTGCGACTATCGGTGCGATTTCATCCGGTGGTACAGCTCTTAAATGGTCTTTAGGTGCCGCCATGGTATACCAAGGTTTTAAAGCCACAAGTGCTCAAACCTATGTTCAGTTAAACGATATTGAAGATGAAAAGGGTAACACCCTGGATTATGAAACTAAGCGCGACATCGCTTTGGGTGTAGGTGCTTTAAGTGCCGGTGTTGATTTTGTAGCTAATAAGTACCTAATGCAAACCGTACCGTTTTTAAATAAATTATCAAATAAACAAGCTTTACACAGTTTAGTATTCAATCCAAAAAATCAAGCTTGGAGAACTGTTTTAGCAAACATCGGTAAATCAGTCGGTGCTAATTCAGCTTCAGGTGCATTTCAATCTATAATTTCAACTCTAGCTAATGACCTCGGTAAGGCCGGTGCTGATGGTGACTATTCTGAAATGAGTGTTTTAAATACTCTTTCAAATAGTGAAACTTGGAAAGAGGCTGGTAAAGGTGCAGTAATCGGTGGGACAACAGCTGCCGTAATAGGTAGTGTGTTCGCTAAAACAAATGTTAACGCCGAAGAAGCTAGATTAAACCGAGTTGTTGAAAACGCTCGTCCAGTTGGTGACAGTACTAAACTTTTGGATGCTCCAACTGATTTCGATTTTGATGGTAATCCACCACTTAATCCAGAAGGTCCGGTAGATATTGAAGTTAACAATTATGTTAAAGAAAAAAGATTACCTCAGAAAATTCAGACTGCAGCTAAGGACGTTAGTTTTGGTGATAACATAAGAGACGTAGTTGATACTATAAAATCAAACCCTCAGTTAAGAAAAGATAGAACTGTAATGCAGAAGATCAGCGAACAGTTTATCGAAAAAACTGGAATTGGTAAAGTATATATCGATCCGGCTCAGGTTCTGAATATGTTACCGAATTTAAAAGATGATGCTATAAAACAAAAATACACTGATATTTTAAACAGAAATAGATCGGAATTACCCTCGGCACCCGTTATTATGCCAATTGTAGATTTGGTAAACGTAGCTATCGAAGATCCTAAAATATTAGGTGCGGTTCTTAGAACACCTGAGTCTGAACCTTATAATGTAGCCAAAAATTTTGCTGATAAAATCCAAGACAGTATGGAATCCGTTTCTAAAGAGTTATCTGAAATTACAGACCCTAAAGAGGCTCGTGAAATTTTAGATAAAGCCTTGTCAGTTAAAGATCAACCTAGTGACGTTTATGAGTTTGCAACTTCACTTGATTATATGACTACTGAGAATTTCCCTGAAGAAATCAAAACTCAGTTATCAGAAAAGCAAAGAGCTGATTTCGATTCTAGAATTTTCAGTGTTCGTAAAGAGCAAGTTAATGCTGAATTAGATGCTCAAAATCAAATGGCTTCAGAGTTGATAAATTTAACCACTCGAAAAAGAATCCGTGACCAAATGATTTTGGCCGAAAAAGAAGCCAGAACAAATCCTAATATTAAAATAGTTGAAAAGTATCTCGGTTATAAAAAACAAAAAGCTGATTTCATATATCAGGTAGATCCTGCTAAATTAACCGAAGCCCAAAGACAGGCTTACGCCGATTCAGCGACACTTAAGAAAATTGGATTTTTTAAAAAAGGTGGGGTAGATCCTGAGCAAGCTCTTGCTGAAATTGGACCTCAGTTCAGCTCAGTAGATGAAATGTTACAGACCTTAGATAAAACCCCGACTTTAGACGAAGCTCTAAAATCATCTAGAGAATACTTAGCTATGTCCGAGCGCGAAGGTGCTACTACAGATATTGAAAAATTATCTGAAGGTCAGTGGCAGAAATACTATTCTGATAAAACTCAAGTTCATTTGGATTTCGCAGATACTATGAAAAATAGTAAATGGTCGATGATGAAAAAGATGGTTATCGGCGCAGCTTTTAAAACTCCAAGTTTACAAAAAGTTAAGTCAGATGTTGCTTTAGCCGCAATGACTTATTCAATTGAACAGTTGAATCCAAAAATATTCAAACGTGCTGAAGCAAATGCGCAAAAAGCTGCAGTAAAAGCTCTATTAGAAGGTGATGTATTGAAACATCACGAGTTTAGAGTACAGGCTGCTTATGCAGCTGCAATGACCTCACAGGCTCATAACGCTATTAGAAAAGCAAACGCCGCCGCTAGGAAGCTTGATTGGTTAAGTTCAGAACAAGCAGTTAAAATTTTAAAAACTGCAGGTGAAGACTATTATGAAGCCGGTCAAGAGTTAGTTGCTGCTTATACCCCTGATGTTAATATTAAACGTGCGACTGAAAAGAAAAGATATAATGTTTGGGCTAAATCAATGCTCAATAAAAACATCGGTGATTTTGAAATTCCCGAGCATCTTGTATCACCGGCACAAGAGCTTTCAGATTTAAGTTACAGTGATCTGACTGTATTAAATGAAGGTTTAGATACCCTGATTCATCAAGCTAAAATGAAGAATAAACTTCTTAGAAAGCAATGGGCTAAAGAAGAAATAACAACAGTTACAGACATTGTTAACCAAGCTGTTGTTAGTATGAAATCAAAAGGTAGACCTGATCGTTCACCTAAAATGGACAATATGAACGGTGGTGCTCTGCAGTGGTACCTAAGCGGTTTACGCCGAGTTACTTCACTTGCTCGTGAAATGGACGGTGGTGTAAACAATGGTCCAATGCAGAAGGTATTAAGAGCTATTTACGATGCTGAAAATGTTAAAATAGTCAGTCAGGGTAATTTTAATGAAGCTATGTTTAAACACATCGAACAGTTCGATAAAGACGGTGAATCTTATAACAAAATGGCAGAGCGCCGAATCTATGTTAAAGAGTTTGCTGAATACCCTAAACTGCGTAACGGTGATTTAACTGAAGCCCAATTGTATACAATTTTATTAAACTTAGGTAATGAAGGTAATATCAAACGAGCTGAGAACTTTGGTGTTCGCGGTGATCTATTAATGGATGTTACCAAAAAATATTTAAAACCTAAACACTTTGATTTAGCGCAAAAGAAGTGGTCAACACTGGCCGCTTACAAACCTGAGATCGAAAGAGTAAACAGAAATGTTTACGGTTATTCCGATGTTCAGTGGGTAGAAGGAAAACCGTTTGAAGCTTTCGGTAAGGAATATTCCGGTGGTTATTATCCTATCGTTTCAGATTGGGAAAATACTTTTTTACAAGCTGACCTATTCACCGATGCAGTTAAAACTCAAAAACCAGTTGAGGAAGTTGCGCAGAGATACTTCGGACTTCAAGAGTTTACGAACACAAGTCATTTAAAACAACGTACCGGTTCTCAGAATATATTGGATTTATCACCGGACCATTTCTTTAGATCTTATGATTCACTCATTCACGACATTACAATGCGTGAGGCTTTAACTGACGCTAGTAAAGTACTGTCGAATGCGGAACTGAAAACCGAAATGTTAAAGTTCTTCGGTAATAAAGAAGATGTTGAAGCATTCAGTAAGTGGCTTGTCGAAATCAGTAATATTGATAGAAACCCGCAAAATTATGCGGCTGCAGGTCCTGTAGTTAAATTTTTACAGATTGCTCAAAAGAATTTTGCAGTCGGACAGTTAGTGTTTAATATAGGTACTCCTATTACTCAATTATTTTCACTTGGTTTAGTACCGATTGAATTTAAAAATATCACGGATGGTTATTCGGAAATCGCTAAAACCTTTACCAGCACGTTCGCTAACCCTGAATTATTCCAGGAGCGTATTGATTTTTGGTCACAGCGCGATCCTAAAATTAGAGAAGCAGTCAGTGAATATTATGATCTACAGTCTGCTAAAAACATTCTTGAACAACCAAAAGGTAAGTCGCCATTTTTTAATTCAGTTAAACGCGGTATGATAGCCATGCAGGAATCAGGTTTTATATTCATTAAAAAAGCCGATCTTATATCTCAGGTTGTGGCCCGTGAATCTGCGTATCAATTAGCCCGTGACGGTCAGGTAAAAGGTGTAAACCCTGATGACGAAGTTCAAATTATTCAATTTGCAAATGAAATGTCAGCTCGTAGAGTAACTGCGAATAGTATTACTCAAGTATCTGAGTTTCAAAGAAATCGTTTGGTTAAAGCTGTTATGATGAGTTTTCAATCCGGTATAAATTTAATTTACAATACTATTGTTGAAAACAAGCATGATATTCAAGATGGTTTCAGACAAGCAAAACAAGAGTATAAATCTAAAGGTACAGACGGTGATTTTACAAACCTAAAAAGATCACTTCAGGATTTTGCCGTGATTGCTTTTGGAGCTTCTATTTTACCGGCTATCGTCAGTACAATCAGACAAGCTAAAAAAACCAGTGATGTTTTAGATGAAGAAAAAATCGCTAAAGAAGCTGTACTGAATGCACTTGGACCATTTCCGGTATTACAAGGTTTAATGTTTACAGCATTTAACAAATGGTCTGATTCACCGGTGCCGTTAATGCAACAGGCTTTGTATCTTAAAGACGCTATGCAATTTTCACTTTATGAAGCACAAAGATTAGCTCAATTTAAAAAACCTAAAATCGATATGAGCCGTGAAGGTAAACAAGACTATAAAGGTTTTGTAATGACAACTACTCAGTCAGTAGGTTTACCATCCAGAGCTTTATGGAATGTGTTTTTAAGTCCGCAAGCTATGAGTGATAATAAAAAACTAATCAATAAAAGTTTTAGAAGTATAAGAAAAGAATACGAAGCCTTTATTGATTCCGAAGATTTCCAAAACCTAGACGAAGATCATAAGGTTGAATTATCCGAAACAGTAAAACAGCTTAAAAAACTTGAAGAAGGTGATATGTCACCTATCCAGGATTTAAACAACGACTCGACTAACTCCGTGATTAAGCTTGAAACTGTTGACCCTCAAATCAATAAAGAAGAAGATGTTGATATTGAAAAGGATGATACGATGCGAAAACTTTATGAACCGGCTCCTAGTGCAACTGAACCTAGTTCTAAATTATTAGATGGTAAACCTTATGAAAATCTGGTTGCAAGAATCCCTGATGATGAAAAAATTGCTGATTCACAGGTCGGTCTTAAAGATTACTTAACTGCGATTAAAGGGATTGAATCTTTTGGTGGCCGTACAAATGTAAAAGCCAGTACATCAAGCGCAACCGGTATATTCCAGTTTACTGATGCGACATGGGCTCAAGTTGTAGCTTTAGATAAAAAGTCAGATAACCCTATTCTTAAAGACGACGGTCGAATAGATCCGGTACAACAGATCAGAGCTATTCAGATTTTAACCAATGCAAATGCAGATGGTTTAACTCGTGTAGGTATTGAGGTTAGTCCTGTAAGCCTTTATATGTCTCACTTGTTAGGTATCAGTAGTGCTGTTGCTTTACTCAAAGCTAATAAAGACGCTGATCCGGCTGGATTATTGAAACCAAGAGTAATCTCGAATAATGCAGCTATTTTAGACAAGGTCAGCATAAAAGCGGTTGTGGCCGCAGTTAAAAATAAGCTTGATAACGGTCGTAAAATTAGTGATAAAATCGAAAAACAATTAGCACTGGTCAAACCAGACTTGACTACAGAAACGGCGTGGCACAAAGTAGAATAGTATAAACCAAGGAATATCAAATGATTGAGTATTTTGACACAAGAAGTATAGCATTAGGTGATAATGTTACTACAGAAATCCAATTTGATTTCCTTATTACTAAAAAAGCCGACCTACAGCTAAGTATAATCCAATCCGGCGTAACCCCTGTGATCGTCGACGGTAATGATACAACTTATATCAGTGATGTTACGTTCGATCCTATTCAAGGTGGCGGTACCGTAACCTTATTGGCAGCTTTGGTAACTGGTAAAACCTATTATGTTGATCTGAATGTAGTTGATCCAGTACAACCCAATTTATTTAGAAACCGTAGTGTTTATGATCTTAGGGGTTTTGAATCTGCGATTGATTATATAGTTACTCAGGTTCAAACACTTTTCAGAAATTCAGAACGATCATTAAGATTTAAACGACACGTTGATATAACAGCCTTTAGTCCATTTTTACCAGACCCGTCAGCCGGATATATGTATAACGACGGAACTAAATTCATTTACGTGGCCGGTATCAATACTGAAACACCCAGTATAGTTGGAACTTTAGCAACTCCGGAGAGTATTACAGCTGCCGGTGGTATTCCGTTTTCGGGTGCAAATTGGAAGAATGTTATTTTTGTCAAAGGCACAGGTGGGGTAATTATTACAGCCAATCCTAAAATACCTGCAGGTACTAACATAGGACAAGAGCTTACAATCATCGGTACAAGTGATACGGATTATGTAGATATTCAAGATTTAACCGGTGTAATAACCGGCGATCAAACAATTAGATTAGGTAGTAACTCAATAGCAACATTCTTTTGGAACGGTTTAAATTGGGTAATAAAATCAACCAACGGATTAATTCCAGCGTAGAGGTATTTATGAATAATTTTATATTTTTATTAACACTTTTGATTTCAATCAGTACTTTCGGGGCAGGTAAGGTTTTACAAGGTGATACCTGGAAGAATAGCGCGCTTACCAAAACATGGACTCCGTCAGCTACCGCAGGGACTCTTGTAACGGCACAATCCGTATCAGGTGATATGACATCTGTTGTATCAGGTGATCTAACTAATTTTCAGCTAAAACAAAAAGACATCCAAACAAAAACCGCCAATTATACAGCTTTGGTTTCAGATGGTTATATAAACGCGTCCGGTTCTGCCTTTACCGTTACGCTTTATCCCGCTTCCGGTAATTCAGGAAGATTAATCACGATTAAAAAAACCGATAGTTCACTAAGTAACATCATAACCATTGATGGTAATGCTTCTGAGACTATCGACGGTTCAACTACAACAACACTTAATACGATAAACGAATCAGTAACCCTTTACTGTGACGGTTCAAATTGGTTTATTTTAAATAGATCAATACCTCAAACACATACCGGATATACCGCAAGTACGAACGGTTTAGGTACAATTGCCAATCAGGACTGTTTTTGGCGACGTAGTGGTGACTCAATACTGTTAACGTGTAGATTAACAGTAGGTACGCTAACAGCATCTGAAATGAGAGTTAACTTCCCGTCTGGGGTAACATCAAGTTCTGGGTACCCATCTTTGCAACCAATAGGAATGTGGTGGAGGATTGGAGTAGGTTCAAACAAGGGTGGTACTGTTTTAATTGAACCTTCGGTAACTTACGTAACATTTTCAACATCAGACGTAGTGGGTTCAACTGCAGCAAATCCCGTAGCAAAAGTTAACGGAAATATACCTATGGGTAATGGTGAAACCTTTTATTTCACAACAGAACCAATAGCAGTAAGCGGATGGAACTAATAAGAGGGAAACATGAGTAATATAACAATTGATGCAAAAACTAAAATTCCACTGTTTGTAGCTTTTAGCGGACTATCGTTTATTATTGCATTTACCGTTTGGATCACTTCAGTAGCTGCCGATGCAAGAAAAGGTGCCAAAGCAGCCGATAAGGTTACAGTTATTTATTACGATGTAAGAGCTATTAAAACACATTTAAGAATTAAAGATGAACCTATACCACAAGAGGAGCAATAATAATGCAACAGATAAACCAAGTGGTTAAATTTTTACAGGATAACTGGCTTACAATAGTTCTTATAGTGGCCGGACTAATTGTACTATTAAAAGCTATTGCTGATTTCAGAGTTGATTGGGCTAAAACTACAGCCGATAAATCAGACGATGTTGAAGCACACCTGTTCAAAGCGCGGGTTAACGTATTCGTTAAAGCCTTAAAGAACATATTTAAAATCAAATCTAAAAAAGACGCGGGGTTCTTTACAACTGAATTGATGATTAAGATAGCGGTTGGTGCCATTGTACTTTTGGGTTTATTATATATCTTCAATAAACCGGCTAAAATCGAACGTAATGTTGAAATAGAAAATCAACAAAAACAAGAGATTGTTCGGTTAAAAGCTCAGATTTTAGAGCTGGAAAGCTATAAGAAAAAATCTGAGGAGTATAAAAAACTAATATCTAAAGAACGTCAATATTATGCTAACGGTAATCTTAAATTTGAAAAAGATATTATTGACGAAAGTAATGATCATTTTATCGAAGAAATCGAACAAAGTCAGAAGATGAACATCGATTACCAAAACTTAGTTTCAGAAATGAGTGAACACATTGACCTTCAGGAAAAAATTAAAAATTCTCAGATACGTGTGGATGGTCGCGCTGTATATGATAGTGATCGTGGTTTAGAATACGAAGGGTCCGTAGCACAGTCGTTTTATTCAGCCAGCAGTGGGGTTAATCCCGAAAAAAAGACCTGGCGGGCTGGTCTTGGGTTAGGTTTTAGCTACTAAACTTGACAAACGGGTCAATACAATAAATAGTTTTTATAAAGGGGATTATCAAAATGGCAGTAATAACACATACATCATCGGAAATTAAGCGATTTGGCGAAAATGCTCTGATGGTTACATGGTTGCAGCTTTCAGGCGCATCATCGGATACCGGTTCACCTTTTGAAAATCCAACATGGTCTGATCGTTCTGTTCAAGTTGTAGGAACATTCGGCGGTAGTACTGTAACCATGCAAGGTTCTAACGACGGAGTTAATTGGATTACATTAACAGATACCGCCGCCGGTGCAGCTACTTTTGCCACTACTGGACTAAAACAACTTTTACAAGTAACTAGATATATAAGACCTATCATAACAGGTGGTACAGGTCTTTTAGATGTCCATTTATTAATGGTTAGGAAATAAACATGAAACATTCAAGTGAAGCAATAGCTAATATAAAAAGGTTCGCATCATCAATGCAAGGTCTGATTGCTTTTGCAGAAGATCTAGAAAAAATCGAAAGCATTGATAATCATGTTAAAGAACTTGAATTACAAAGAGATAACCTTTTAAAAGATGTAGATAAAATCAAAGAATCTAGAGCTAATGAACAATTGGCTTTTGAAGCTAAACTGTCTGAATTAAAAGCGGAAAGTGATAAAAAGTTATCAGAAGCCGATGAACTTCTTAAAGATAAAATTCAAAAGTGTGATAATCATTTGGCTCTCGTAAAAGCCGAAGCTGCAGCGATTAAGCAGAATGCTGAAAAGCAACTGAGTGCTGCACAAGACGGTGTCCAAGAATTGCAAAAACAATCTGAGGTTATTAAAGAGGAAATTGAATCTGAACAAAAACGTCTTGATGTAATTAAAGCTGAGATAGCAAGAATTAAGGAGTTGTAATATGTCTTTTTCAAATACAATGGAAACGGCAATTCTACAATATATTGCCGACGGGACAGTTCCTTTTTTTGATTCCAACACTGACTTTTGGATTGCCCTGCATAGTGCCGATCCGGGTGAAGCCGGAACCGCTATTACAAGTGAAATTTCAACAGGGGGTTACGCTAGAAAAGCAGTTACGAGAGCGACTGATCTTTCTGTTTCTGGTAATACGTTAACAAACGTAAATTTAGAACAATTTCTTACTTGTACAAGTGGGAGTACTACTGTTACGCATGCGTCTTTGGTTAATACATCATCGGGTGCTGGTACTATTTTAATGCGTTTTGAACTTGTAGATCCAATTCCTGTTCAGTTAGGTATTCAACCTCAGTTCGCCGCAAATACACTCAACTTTACTTTAGACTAAGGTGAAATATGAGCATCGGAAATTTCAAAGATATTCGTGATGCTTATGAACATGGTAGAGTTACTTGGGCAAGTTATCGAAAAACACCAACACAAATTACAACAGCCGGTATTTGGTTTGACTTATCAATGTCCGGCGGTATTCCATCTGCACAAACCGCTTGGGCTTCTACCCCTTTAATTGCAAAAGCTATGGCACGTTCTACCGATATGGGACTTGATCACAAAGGTAACGTATCACCCTATAACAAACATTTGAGAATACTTTGTAATTTTACCGGGAATGCTACAGCGGCTCCTCTAAATATGAAATTACTTGATTATCTTTTAATCTATCCTTTTGTCGATGAATCTTTGGATGGTGAAGAACAGTTAATGGACAATACCGTCACCCTACCAAGATCGATAACAGGTGAAGGTGTTATGATGATGCCTGTAGTAACTTCTGGTCACGCAACCGGCGGTGCTACCTTCACTGTCAATTATACCAATAGCGCGGGGGTGGCAGGTCGTACTTCAGTTCCTGCTCGACTAAATACTCAATTTGTTAACGGTACAATTTTGACAAGTGATCGGGCTACCGATCGATGTACTGGACCTTTTATTACTTTACAGGCTGGTGATACCGGAGTTCGATCCGTTCAAGGTGTAACAATGACTGGTTCTGATGTTGGACTATTCAGTTTATGTTTGGTTAAACCGATTGCGGATTGTACTATTAAAGAATTAACGGCTCCGACTGAAATTGATTATTATATAGATCAAAACGGTTTGTTGCCGAAAATAGAAGATGATGCTTATTTAAACTTTATATGTTGTCCGAACGGTTCTCTAACAGGAACACAAATAATCGGTTACATAGAAACAATTTGGGGGTAATATGCCAGGCTTTACAGGTGACGACGATATAACATACGGAATGACAACACTAGGTCAGCAAAAGCTCATTCAGTTTAATAAAAACTTTTTACCTACTACTGCAGCTGTTGCCGGTGAGTGGTTCAGTCTATTTCGCGGTGGTGGAAATCCAACTGCCGATTCTGTCATGAATACAGGTACGAATTTACTGTTTCAGCAAATGAAAGATACAACAACAAATGCTACAGGTATTTTACATGGTGGTGATGTATCCCCCGCTTATAAATTCTTGATGGCCGGTAATGCTTGGTCTTCAGCTGCAACTGTTGCTCCGTCAACTGCTCAGTTAATTGATATTCTTGGTTGGTACCGAGTTACTTCAGTAACCACAACATCGGCTCAATCGACAACCAATACACTGATTGCGTTTTCAACTTTTACAGCCGATGCTGGTACAGATGTTTTAACTCACTCGAATATAAACTTAATGCACTTATCTAGAGTTCAATTCTCTACAACCACAACATTACCGGGTGGTTTATCAGCCGCGACAAATTACTTTGTAATAAAACTCACTGATACAACTTTCAAAGTTGCATCATCTTATGCGAATGCGGTGGCCGGTACTAACATTGATATTACCTCTGCTGGAACCGGTACTCATACGATAAACACTTTATTACCTCGTTATACCAATGGAGCAAATGTTGAAGCGTTTTTCGTTAACACAAATGCTACCCCATTAGGTGCCGCTACTCCGAATTTATCTTTGGGCTATACCAATTCTCAGGGTGTATCTTCAAGAGCAACTCCGGCAACTCCGGCACTACCGATTGGTAAAACAGCCGCGGCTAACGGTTTGATCCTTCACTCGGGGGCCACTGGGGTTGGAAAATACGGACCTGCAGTTCCTTTACAAGCTGGTGACGCTGGTATTTTACAAATCGATACGATCCAAAACTCTACGTCGTATGTATCTGGTGAATACGCTGTTGTGCTTTTCACCAGACTTATGACTTTCCCTATTACAACTTTGGGTGTTGCGGCAGAAAGAGAAACTAAATCTCAAGTCCCAAGCTTTCCAAGAATTTACGATGGTGCTTGTTTAACATTGTTGATAAATGCTGGTGCAAATATTCCTACGAACAGTCAGATCAACGGACAGTTAAGTGTAGCATGGCGCTAATAGGGAATTATTCTCTTTTGAATAAATCCCCTGGATTAAATATCGGTGGTACTACCGGTAATGACCGAGCCAATTTTAATAAGGTATCTGACAATCATAATCGGTTTGTAGGTAATTATAATAATACTTCAGCTACCCCAGTAGGTTATCAAATGAAGGGGTATGTTCAACCTTTGAAGGCGGGTGGTGGTCGTGGTATAGCGGCCTCAAGTGGAACAGGAGTTCTTGCGTTAGCCGGTGGTCGAAATATGGAAGCCAATGGATCTTCAACTGGTATAAGTTCTGCGGTTGGTGCTGCTATTGCATCGATGGTTGCTAGTGGATCTGCGGTTGGTGCTGGAACCATAAGTATGTCCGGTCTTGCATCGATGGTTGCTAGTGGATCTGCAACTGGTGTTGGTTCTTTAATTTTAAGTGCTATAGCTTCAATGGTTGCAAATAGTGAAGCTATAGGTACAGGTTCAGCTGAAATGACAGCTATTGGTCACATGGAAGCATCGGGCGGTGGAGCTACACCGTTAAGTCCAGAGGGGTTAGCTGTTTCCTTATTAGATGAACAAGATGTCGAAACCGGTTATTCAGTGAGGGAAGCGCTACGTATTATTTTGGCCGCTATGGGTGGTAAGGTATCCGGTGCCGGTACTTCAACAATTACTTTTAGAAATGTAACAGATGATAAAGATCGAATAATTGCAACAGTTGATAATGACGGTAATAGAACATCTGTTACACTGGATGTGACATAATGTTTTCAAGTGGTTATTTTGCTAAATCATATTTTGCAGGAACTTACTGGGCACCTAACAGTTCAACTTCTATTGAAGATGTTGTATTTACAGCATGGCGCCCAGTCTTCAGACCTAGACGAAGATAAGTTATTATAACCAAACTTTTTTAATCGTTTTACCTTTGCAACCAAAATTAATAACTTCAAGCTTATAATCCAACTTGTGCTTTTCACATTTGAAATTAATCCGGTTAATCGAATTTGAAATTACAACTCTAAAGTGTTTTGGTTTTTTCTTACGACCATAGAATTGTTTGGCAATCTCTTTCGTATTAATCGAACGATGCTTGTTGATAATAGTTAAAACTTTTTGTTCTGTCGGACTAAATAATTCTTTAAACATAAAACCTACCTTATAATTAAATCTTGAACTTTTTTGATATAGTACGCGTAATCAATATCATTTGCATTGAATTTTTTAGCATCGTTACACTCTTTGACAAGATAACCCTTTTCAACATCTTCGTTTTTATCTGAGTACATTTTCCTAGTTTTTTCAGTACCGGTGTGAATCCGCGCATCCCAAACACCCTCACCGACCTCTGCTACAATCGAATCAAAATACTCATCACTGAGTTTATTCTTACGCTTCCACTGATTTTCCTGACCTTCTTTAATTGGTGTAAGTTTAGTCATTGGTTCACCGGCTGTTGAAACATAGAACCTAGTATTTTTATACTGTGGTTTATTTCCGATGAAAGCTTGAGCAGCACCTTTAGTTTTATAGCGCAGCATATAATCAAACGGATCAGCAAACATCGATACTGCAAACTCAGGTGAAAAACCATCGATCATAACTTTTTCAGCTGCCTTTTGAACAACCAGGCAAGACATATCTTTGTGCCAGTTACCTTCAAAATCGCTTTCCTTCTCAGGGTACCAGTAGGCACCTTTACGCTTAACCTTACCTTTTGTATCAACAGCTAAGTAGTTGTTAACATCACGTACCCACATATCAGAATAAGTAACTTCTTCTAACTGTAAGCCGGTCGATTGCTGCCATGACTGTTTTACGATTTCAAAGAACTCCTCGTATCTGCGCGGCATATCGACTGATACACCGTCCGTATTAGCCTGAATGATTTTAACATCCGGGATGGTCAAACAGATTTCCTCAACCAGTTTTAAAATCAACATCTGACAGTTGATCGTAATTGAGTAAAGGAATTTAGGGTCATAGTAAAGTGAGAACGGATTGTTAGAGTCACCGAATACGCCGTTTAAGGCTAACTTTAAAACCTTGTTCATTGCTGATTCTTTTGGATATTGAATACGTCGAGCTTTTAAATCTTTATAATACTGAGCAAATGGATCACCTAAATGTTCGGGCGACCACGCATGATTGATAGCTACTGAAGGGTAATAACTGGTAACGTCGATGTCTTTAATTACTCGATCTTTAGTTGATTTAAAGTGTTTCTTTTCAACCGATCCGTGAGCACCGCCTAAACCAAAAACATACTCGATACCATAGAAGTTAATTTTCTTCTGAAGTTTCTTTTTGTCTTTTTTATCTTTTTTATTAGACGGGTATACTGTGACTGATTTATACCAGTCCAAAACTGACTGACAGATTTCAGTATCGAATCTTAAGTTAGGTAATAAAATATCCTCGAACCTAACTTGTGATCTGAAAGTTTGTTTTTTCTCTTTACCGTTGTGAGTTACGGCCTTACCCATTAACTGAGCAAGGTACTCTTTACCAATTTTAGTATCGTTGTAATTTAAAACATCACCGTAAAGGATTTTTTCGTCTAGGAAATCTAGACGAAGTTGTATTTGAGGCATTGATTTAATAGTGAATTTTTCAAGCTCAGTAACGTCGTGACAACAGTAAGTAATTACTTCGACTACTTGTTCACGCGTTAAAGGTTTAACAGGATCGTAAGCAAGATCCGCTACTTATTCAGAGCGCATGACAAACTCAATATTTTTTAAGCTTGAAGTTTTAGCCTGATTATCAAAATGATGTAATAAGAATAAATCAAGTTGTGCAATATGACGATCTGTTAACCAAATCTGTCTACGGTTGTTACCATTGAAATCCTGTTCGGCAAATATCTGGTTCTTCATTTCCCAAGCTTTTTGGTATGTAAAGCCGTGAGGGTTATTCATTATCTCGTGAACAAAGTTATAGTCGAAACTTAAACCTTTAAAGGCGTTCATTAATATACCGTTGATTTTTTTACATACCGGTCTTTGCGGATTAATCGACTTTAGCCAAAATAGAAATCTAACCAACTCTGGTAAATCGTTTTTAAACTCTGATACTTCAAAGATATATAGGCGACTGTCACCTAAGAACTTACCGACAAAACAGAACATATTATAGTAGGTCTCAACGTCGTATGTGAATATCGGTAGTGGTGGTTGGTTCTGATGGGACATTACAAGACCACCGCTTCATAATAGTGTTCCCAATTAGGTTCACAGTTTACCGGTAATGGTAATTGAGAATGATCTTTGACCATAAAACATTGAGCAGGCAATACGAAAATATTATTAATCCTGTCTATCCAAATGAAATCTTTTGCTACGAAAATAGTGATTGTCATTTTATTTTCCTAAGACCTATTACTGAAAACTCTTTAACGTACATATCCGGATGAGTTTCTTTATTTTCAATAACTTTTGACTCGTTTATAATAGAACCTTCTTCTACAATAGCGTTCGCAAAATAGCTTTTATTAAAATGTTCTGTTTTTAAAGAAGCTTTGGTTGCAATTCTTTTATCTATCATAGCGTCGAAAGTTAAAACTTGAAAATTATCATCGATGAATTTATTGACTTCAATTTTTGCTTCGTGAAGTGAGCACATTTTTGTTCTTGCACTAAAGTCTAATAATTTTCGTTGTAAATCTGCTAAAGCTTTTTGATGTAGTTTCATAAATAAAGTACCCCTGATATAGCGCAGGGGCAACGCTTCAAAATGGTATTCCTAATTGATTAGATTTAAAAGTATCTTCAAAATGTTTAATTCCGGTCACATCGTCACAAAAACCTTGATCCAACCAATATCTAACCTCTGCTTCAGTAAAAACTTCAAACAGAGACCCATCCGCATCAGTTGCGTGAATTAGTCAGCGAGGCATCCCGTTATTAGTAGGAAATTGGTTCGGACCAGCAGGTAAAGCAGAGCCCTGTTGAGGCATTTGATTCCCACCCGCATATTGAACAGGCTGTTGCACTTGACCAGCGCCAACCGCGTTTGGGTCAAAGTTCCCACCTTGAGGTTGATACTGTTGCTGATAATTCATCTGAATTGAATGAGGTTGTTGACCAACATTACCGTTACCCACATGCGGTATATTCACAGCACCACCCTGATTAACCGGTTGCTGATACTGTTCAGGTAAAGCACCATAGTTCGGTTGAGCTTGTGGTACCGGTTGTTGATACTGTTGCTGAACCGGAGCTTGCTGTTGGAACTGTGGAACACCTTGTTGTGGCATTTGATTACCAAAAGCACTTGCAGGGTTAGCTAAAGGATCTGGTACAGACTGAACGTACTGTGATCTTTGAGGTTGAGCCTGACCGAACACATCATCAGCGTTAGGACCACTCACGATTGCTGCACCTTTTTCAACTAACTGAATCATTTTTGGGTTTAGATAAAGACCTGAATCACCCGAAGATACCTGAACACACACGTTAACAATGTCACCAACTTTAATACCTTCAATAACCTGTACGTTCTGTCCACCTTGAGGGATAAAAAATTGAGGTTGAATACGAGTCGATAATGTTAAAATGTAATTACCTTTGTAACCTTCACGAGTGTTCATCGGCTTACCTTGTTGATCAAGTGCGGTATCACCATCTTTACATTTCATAGAAAATGTTTTCGGATCTGGAAAACCAGTACGAGGGTCAATCATTTGCTGCCATTGTGAAGGGAATCTTCTTTGAAACTCAGTCCACATTTCAGTCCAGATTTTACCGATACCGGTTGGATCACCTTTAATTGCAGTCTTAGGGACTGCAATACCAATCACCCACTCCCAGATTGGTAAACGAGATTGTGGGTCAAACATCATTTCACCAGTTTTTAAATTCTTCTTTTGACCACCTTTAAACAGATCACCATCCTGGTTCGTAAATAAAATACGACCTTGAGTGATACAGATTACCGCTTCTCTTTTAGCAACGGCTTGAGCTGCCGGTGGATTTTGCTGTTGATATTGTTGTTGCCCTTGATTTGGGTTATATTGGTTCATCTTAAATTCCTTCTTTCTTTGTGTTGTTTTTGAATACTTCGTCGGCTACAGCACCGGCGTTTTTTCGTTTTAAATTAGTTCCGTTATATGGTCTGTGAGTTAACCCTTTGATTAACATTTCAGGTAATCCAAAAGTACCAGCGAAATCACTAGGTGACATCTTATCCTCTACTTTTGGACTGCACCCTGTGACTGCTTCGATAGCTTCGATTGTAGCTTCAGGGTTCCATTTGGTGTGACCGTAACTATCAACGGTGGTATAGTTAGGGATTAGCTTACCAGATTTCAATCTGTGTTTAGCCAATTCAGCCAATGATTTTTCTTGAATCTTAAAGGTGTTTTTAACTTTTTCATATAGATCCAAAAGATCGGATATATCTTGTTCAGTTAAATAATCCTGTTTGATTTCGGTCATTACAACACCAACAGCATTGTTAAACGCTTTGTTTTTGGCCGGACATACAAAACTGTCACCGGCTTTGCAATACCTACAGTGATTACCTGTGACTAACTCTGTATTACCGTTTTTCAATTCTAAAACTCTGGCTTCAATCTGATCTTTATAAGCTAAAAGTTCTTTGTAGGTAATAGTCCAAGGTCTTACAGGCCCGTCTTCGTGATGTGGTCTAGGTTGAACAATTGTAAATACAATTTTAGAAAACGCACGTTTTAAATTAATTACAACACCAATAGCGTAATCAATCAGCTGCCAGTTTTCTTTAACTTCAACAATACCGTAACCGAACTTTACGTCAGTGATATAAAGGGTATTAATAGCCTCATCAATGCTGAAAAAATCTAGTCGGTTATTCATGTTAACACCGGATTGTGTTACCCAATTGCATTCAAACTGAGAAATAGAATTGGCCGGAATATGAGGTAACATACGATTAGCGTGGATGTGCATTTCTTTTGTAAAAATAGCACCTGTCTTAGAGCGCTCAAGCGGATTACCCTGATACATTGAAACTAACAATTCTTCAAATAAATCACCGTCTTTGGCATCGTCAGATTGATCAAATCTTATCACACCGTCGAAACGTAGAGAACCAGCGCAATGCATGATTCTCTCTAAATTTGAAGCTGTGATCTTAGTTAACTCTCTCATTGAAATTCACTTTCTGGATGATTCCACGTTGAGCTAAAATATCATAAAGTTTAAGAGATTTGTTTTGGTCTTGCATAACAGTCCATAACTGTTGAACTTCAAGTTCAGTAGCTAAATGGTTCATCCCTTGAGCATCAATTAATTTTCTATTGAATAATTCACTCAATACATTAGGTAAACCACCCTGGAATGTTTTAAAATCATAAGCCGGTGCGTTTATAATAGCTGCTACCACTTGTGCAGGACCAAAATGATTAACAGGTTGTTGAATTTGTACTTCAGGGATTTGTACCGGAGCTTGATCAACCGGTCTAAGAGGCGGTGTACTGAGTCCGCGCTTAGCTACGATGTCTTCAAATGAAGCACCCTGTTGAAATTCTTCAAACTCAAATCGTGTTAAGTGACCTTGTCTACCTTCTCTTAAATTAACAGTGATCAATTCTTCTACTGCTTTGAGGTTGATAACTGGCACCGACTCAACTTGGTTTAAGGGAGTAGTTTGTTCCTGATGTTGAATATTTACTTCAGGAATTTGTACTACGTTTGATTGAGTCGGTGCTCCGTTTGATTTAAGTTCAGCCAATACAGTTTCATAAACACCATCGGCTAAGCGTTTTCTTTTAGTCCATGTACCAGATACTGTTTTAGTTTTAGTAGATGAGTGAATGCGAGCATCCCAAGGGATACCGTCAAAATCTACTTCGATATTAGTAGTAGTCTCGCCGCTGGATTTTGCCGCCTGAGTCGATCCAGCAGATACCTGTGATCCGTTTCCCAGTTCAGCACCGGCCTTGCTGTGAATATTAAGGTCAATTCCTTCCAATAAAATTTTACTATCTGTTAAAACAGGTCTGTGAGCACGACCTGACATTTGAAGATGATCTGTAAGTCCAGCAACTTCACCAGTTCCGATTAATTCACCGTGAAGCTGTATCAGATTATCTTTTAGTTCACCGATTGTATCGTAATGAACTGTGGTTGAGTATTTTTTCATTTTGGTCTTTCCTTTGTTATTACCGACATATTATATGACAGTGTTATTTATTATTACTTATCGACAACTATAAATTAAAACTTTAATCAAATCAAGCCGATAATCAAATCAAAATCAAACCGCGTCATTTATTATTGACAATGGTCTATATTAGTTATTAGGATGAAGTATGTTTAATCTGAGACATTACCAAGATCGAATCAAGCAAAAATTCTACTCCTATATAAGAAAAGGTGTAAAGTTTATACTTATAGTCATGCCCACCGGAACCGGTAAAACTGTATTATTTAGCTCTATTGCTTATGAAATAGCCATAGTTGGTTTGATTTTAGACTTATATAATAGTGTATGTGAAAAGTTACCTACTGCGATTACGGTCCATCGTGAGGAATTAATAGGTCAGATTTCTTTAACTCTGGCTAAGGCTGGAATTGTTCACAACCTTATAATACCACCTGATACAATTCTTAATATAATCAAACTGCATCGTCAGGAACTTGGTAAATCTTTTTATAATAGTAACGCAACAATAGCTGTTGTTTCAGTAGATACGTTTAATTCTAGATGGAAAAAAGGACAGTTAAGAGAATTTGCTGAGTCGGTTAGATTTTGGATTTGTGACGAAGCAGCTCACGTTCTATTAGATAATAAATGGGGTAAGTGTTTATCTAAATTTACAAATGCTATTGGTTTGGGTGTAACTGCTACACCTGAGCGCCTTGATAGAAAAGGTTTAGGTACACCTGAAGTCGGCGGTCATGGATTCTTTGAAGTTAAAATCGAAGGGCCATCAACTTTTTGGGCTATCAAAGAGGGTTATTTAGCTGATTTTGAAGTTGCCACACCTGAAGGTGATTTTGAAACGCATTTGGGTGAAGCCAAAGATAGACAGGATTTTACACCTGTGCAGATGAAAGCCGCGAGTAAAAAATCAACCATTACGGGCGACGTTGTTAGAGATTATTTAAAATATGCGAATGGTAAACAAGCTATATTATTTGCTACAGATAGTGAATCAGCTGAAGATATATTAAAGAATTTTATAAAAGCTGGTGTTAAAGCTGAATTTTTAAATGCTGAATCACTTAAATCTGTTCGCTACGGTGGGCTCCAAAGATTTAGAAATCGTGAAACTCAAGTATTAATTAATATCGATTTATTCGACGAAGGGCTCGACGTAATTGGTATAGAAGTTGTAATTATGGCTAGACCGACAGCGAGTCTCGGAAAAGTTCTTCAAATGTACGGTAGAGGATTAAGACCAGTTTATGCAAAAGGGTATGATTTATCAACTCGTGAGGGTAGATTAGCAGCTCAAGCCAACGGACCAAAACCAAAGTGTTTGTTAATAGATCACGTAGGAAATATTGCTCGCCATGGTCCACCTAATGCAAATCGCGTGTGGTCTTTGGCTGGTGGTAGCAGTAAAAAAAGAAAATTATCTCGTGAATGTTGGAATGTACCTAAGTGTGGTCGTAAATTTTTAAGAGTTTTAAAAGAGTGTCCTTACTGTGGAGTACCAGCGATTGATCCTAATTCGTTACCTCGTGGTGGTAGAATCCCACCGGCTTTAGTCGATGGTGATTTACGTTTGATTGATTCTAAAACTTTAAAAGAACTTTATGAAAAATCTCAACCTGTAGATCCTGCGATTCAAGGTAGATACATTGCAAGTCTTCATGGTCAAGCAGCTGGAATTAAAGCAATGGCCGATCAGGAAATTAAAAATCAAGCGGCTAAAGTATTATCTGAAAAAATTGCTTTATGGACGGGTGAACTTGTCGAAAATGGCTACGATATAGATATGGTTCACAAAGAATTTTATTCACAATTTGAAATGACAATTATGGAAGCATTAGCGCAACCGGCGAAAACAATTAACAAAATAGCAGAGGAATTAGTATGAGCAACGTAAGCACAGGTAGAATAATCAGAACAACTAAATTTAAAGAACGATTTGACGGGGTGTACGTTGACAGAGTTGTTGATAAAAAACTCCACGCAGTCTGTTTAGTTTTGGCTACGTTACCTGAAGATAAAACCTACGATCCTGTAGCACTCGATGAAAGTTTAATGGGTTTAGGATGGTTTAAAACCGCTGATATATTAGAACACTTCGGTGATGAAAAATGTCGTGAGTTTATGGCTTTCTTATTAGAAAAATATAAACCAAAATTTGAAGAAGAACCTAAATCTAAATTAATTTTGGTACCTTAGTATGAAAATAGGATTTACTGGTACTCGTAAGGGTATGACCGAACAACAAAAAGAAAAATTATTTGAAATAATCTGTTTAAGTAGACCTACAGAATTTCATCACGGTTGTTGTGTAGGTGCAGATTTAGAAGCACACTATTTAGTTGCGGCTTGGTGTCCGCGAATAGTAGCGCATCCACCCGAAAATATGAGTTTAGCAGAAATTCCACAAGGTTGCGATCAGGTTAGAAAACCCAGACCATATCTAGAGCGTAACAGAAATATAGTAGATGAATGTGAAGTTTTAATCGCTACTCCTAATAGTAAAAGACCTAAACCATGTTCAGGAACTTGGTATACAATTAATTATGCTCGTCAAAAGGTACGACCCATGAGTGTTATAGTTATTTATCCTGATGGTACAACCAATGAATAACCTAATGCTCGAAGATGAAGTTGAAGAACTTATAGTTCTCGATGCTTCACAAACTTTTAACTCAGACCTTTGGCGTAATAACAGCGGTGGTAGAAACACACCGGATGAAGGTTATTTACGATGGGGTCTGGGTAATATATCAAAAAAATGGAATGAAAAACTTGCATCTTCTGACGAAATCGGCGGCACACCTGTTTTAATCACACCTGAAATGGTCGGTAAAACTATATTCGTTTTCACATCGATTGAAGTTAAAAAAGAAGGCTGGAAGTACACCGGAATTAAAAACGAACCACAGCAAAAAAACTGGATTGATTTGATTAAGGGACGCGGCGGCATAGCTGGATTTGCGTCCAGTGTTGACGAGTACAGACAAATAGTTAAAGATTATTTACGCAGCCTTAAGGATAGGTCTAACTGATCATTGGATTGACAAGTGTCTCTCGCACTTCCTTATGGACTGTAATTTAAAATTAAACGAGAGAATTGAATGAGAGTAAAATGTTACAAAACCTAAAAAGATTTCCAGCATTTATAGATAAAGAAGGTAAAAAAATACCTATCTATGATGATTGGCAAAATATCGCAACTTCAGATCCTGTACAAATTGCTGATTGGTATAATAAACACAAAGGTCCTAATTTCCTTTGGGGTATTCCTACAGGTGAATCAACTGGAATTTACGCTCTAGACATTGACGTTAAAAAAGGTCGCAACGGTTTTGAAGTTTTAAAACAATTAAATATTAATCTACCGCAAACAGTTACACAGCAAACATTTTCCGGCGGTTGGCATTTGATTTTTAAATATCCAAAAGGTTCTTCTTTGGGTAATCGCGCAGCTTTATTTAAAAAAGAAATTGGAATTAAAGATACCGGTATTGATACGCGCGGTGAGGGTGGTTGGATTGCGGATTATGGTTTTACTAAACTAAATCAATTACCTGCCGAAGTTCCTGAATGGTTGATTGAAGCTGGTAAAAAGAAAGAAATTACAACTTTTGAAAATGGTTCTAATTACACACTGAGTCCAGAAGTTGCTCAAATAAAGATCAATGAAATATTACAGGCTATTATAGATGCACCAGCTGGTAGCGGTAATGATGTCCTAAACACTCAGTCTTTCGTTATGGGTGGTTTGGTGTCAGCTGGTGCGATCACCTTAGAGGAAGCGCAAAGGCTTCTTATAGAGGCCGGTACGCACAATAATCGCAGGGGTGAGTATGAAGCCACTGAAACTGTAAAATCCGGCCTTGAGGGTGGTTTAAAGGTTCCTTTAATCTGTCCGTTTGACCCAAGTCCTAAGCTTTTAATTCCGGTTGATAAAACAGTTAACCTTAGCTGGACACCTTTTAAAACTTCTTATGAAGAACTACTCGATGAATCTAAATTAAAGCAGCCACAACTTTTTGAAGATTGGTCTACTTGTGATATTTCATTACTAAACGCCGAAGGTGGTACAGGTAAGACGACTCTTAGTTTATACGAAGCGGTCTGTTTAAGATTAGGTGATAACTTTTTGGGTTTTAAAAATCTAAAACCAAACGCTAAAACTTTATATATCACAGGTGAAGATACATCCCAAAAATTAAAAGCAATTCTCGGTCGTATGCTAAAACAAATGGGTGTACTTAGTGACCGTGAAAAAGTTAACCATATTTTAAACGGCGTTTTTATAAAAAAAGACTCTACTATGTGCATTGTAGTACGTGATAAATCAGGTGTATGGCATCCGAACCCTGAAGCGTATGAAAAAATCGCAACAGCTGTTAGGGAGCTTGGTGTTTCATCTGTGAAGCTTGATGCCCTTGCAAACTTCTGGGGGCCTGAGTCACAAGTCAATGATATGAGTCGAGGTGTTATAAAATTTGCGGATCAACTCAAAGAGGAGTTCGGTATCAACTTTGAAATGATACATCACTTGGGCAGTGAAGGTTCCAAAAGTAAAGAAATGGGACAGTTCGCAGGGCGCGGTGGTTCTGTAATTCCTTCACACTCTCGTGTTGTTAAAGCTCTACGTCCGGTGACAGATGAGGAAAAAGACGAGTTTATTAATTTCGCAATGGAACCTCAAGAAAAGGCTATACTTTGCAACATTGGTAAGTTCAGTGACGGATCACCTCTGTTACACAAGCCGTTTTTAATTATCAGAAATGGTTATATATTTAAACGTGAAATCATCGGCAAGAAGCACAATACGACTGCTCCGGTAGCTGGTCCACTGGCTGAAAAAGAAATCCTAGCTTGGATAATTACAGAGCGTAAAGCTAAACGCTACCCGACTAAAGCGATTATTAAGAATCATTTTGGTGGTCAATTCCCACTTGAAAAAATCGGTACAACTCTTGAAGTATTAACTTACTTTGGATTTGAAGGTACTAAAATTAAATTAACAGAAGATCCTAACAGTGAAACGAAAGCTAAGGTTTATGTGGTTTTTGATAAAGAAGGAAATGAGGTAGTATGAGTCAGATAAAATGGTTTACTTTAAAACCTAAAAGAAAATTCATACGCGGTCAATCGGCTAAAGATCGTAGGAACATGAGACGATGGTTGAAAAAATTATCTGACAAATTGGAATCGGTTGAATTTAAAAAACAATTATACGGAGAGTGATAAAATGAAAATATTATTAGCTTGGATTTTAATGGGTGTGTTTGGTATTTACGCCAATTATTTAATCGTAAATCTTGTGTGGGAATATTTCATTTTAAAATAAAAAACCCGAATATTGGAAGGAATTTTTAAGCTCCACCTCAATTCGGGTTAGTGCATCCGTCCGGTATTGCGCTTATGCTACGCTAGACTTGCTGGACTCAAGGAATGTCATTAGGCGACTTATTAGACAATCAAACTTTATCGGTTCCGAAGAACGTCAATCGCCAAGTTACAAATACATATTTTAATAAAATCGGTTTGATTACAATAGTTTATTCGGTGTGTTATCTAAAAATCCTTCATTCTATCCGGATATTTATCAAACATCTGAAGCAATCGCCAAAGTGGTTCACTTAGCCCACGCAGATTAGTTTCCCACTTTTTAACCGCATCGACTGTTAAACCTAGAAGCTCTGCTAGGTCTTCCTGTGATAGTTTATGTCTACGTCTGAAGTCCATCACTTGTGGACCTCGTTTAACACCTACGCTTGATTGTGATTCTGTTTGTGCCATACTATGAAATCCTCTGTCTAATTTTAATTTTTCTGTACCATTTTGGGAATGCAAAACCATCTTTACAATAATATTCTTCAACTACACCGGATCTTACTAACTCGTGATAACCTCTGTAAATTCGTTCACGATCCATAAGACCTACGTGTCGTCTGAGTAACATAAGCATCATAAGACTAATACCTTTAGATGAATATTTTTTAAGAAATTCAAATATTACATTAGCCTCATGTGCATATTTGTCTTCAACATAATCTTCCTCTGTGAACTTCATATTGTACGCAAAGGGTTTATCCTGATCAAGTTCATTATCAATAGCTATTTGAATATAACGACTCAGTGGTAGACCATCGTCGGACTCTCTTAGCTTTTCTAAAATATCATAGGTTTTTTTACAGATGTGGACTTTAACCTCAACTGTAGACATTTCCTTAACAGGTTGTTTTTTTCTACTCTTTGACCAATTTCCCCAATTACCTTTTCTCATCTTAACCACACTTGCCAAAATACTACCGATAATACTATACCTGTCCAAATAAACGCTAATCTATTACGTTGCCAAAATAAATTACGATTGTACTGTTTTAGAGCTGTCACGTATATCCTACTTTCCTTAATATTTGAAAGTCGGGTTTTGTACTATTATCAAATGTTAAATAAACCGGACGTTCAATTAATTCTTTCAAGTTCAAGCGTGCGGAGTGTGATTTTAAAAGTTCAAACCCTTGCTTATTAATAGCAACTATCACATCTTCAGGTGCAGCTGCGATTGAAGCGTTTATAAAATCTATAAATTCCAAAGCTGTCATACTTTACCTTTTGTAAAAAACTTTTCTATTATTATTTTAACCAACGATCTCTTTTTATCGCAGTCAAAGAAACTGTTTGCTGGCTCACATGATTCACAAACATCAAGTTCTTTAACAAGTTGGCGACCTTTTCCATTTAAACTATCTTTTCGGTAAACTACATAAGGTTCTATTTCTCTTTCAGTTTTCTCAGAATTACAGATGTCACAGAAAAACTTATCCGGTGTTGATACTTTCATTTTATACTCCTGCTATATTGTTAATATTGTTAAGTAACTCACCTAAAGGCTTCATCACCATAAGCGTATATTCTTCACCACAACCATGATCTTTACTCATCAAACCTCGACTTAAACGAGTAGCGAAAGGGATTGTAGTTTCTGTTAAAGCTTGGCATTTTCTACAAGGTCTGATTATTGGTTTTAAATCATGCTGCTTACAAAAGTCTTCTAATGTGTAATCTGGGAATATCACCCTAACCGCCTTTAATCTTTGCTAACTCAAGTAATCGGTAATACTCGTCTGAGTTGATATTTAATTCTCTACATACATAAGGCAGTCCATGCTCTTTGTAGAGCTTTAAAAACTTCTTAAACTTAGCTTCTTTACTCAGGCTCATTTGATCTCCAATTCTTTAAGCGTTTTGCTAGCTAAATAACAATATGTAGTGTCGTCCATCGTATGTTCATTTTCTGCAATCTTCTTCAAAGCCTCTACCAGCTTCAAATTAGCTTGGGTGAGTTCTGAGATTTTCATTTTATAGGCAGTTCTATCTACTATTGTTAGGACTTCTGCTTTTAAATTAGCCGCATCGTTAAGCCTCAATTCTAGTTCTGAGATTTGAGAGTTACAAGCAGCAGTTATTCTTTCGATAGCCTCATAATGGGCTTCTACTTCTATTGTCTGAATAAAATCTTTAGTTAGTGCTGAGTGTTCACATTCTTGGCAAATTGAAACTCCATTCGGTCTACGTTCTGTTGATACATTCTTTGATTTGCATTTAGGACATTCAAAATAACTCATTTACTCTCTCCTGTTAAAATTGATATGATTTGTGAGTTAAAATGTTGAATTTCCATCACCGCCTCACCTAAATTCTTATTTAATCTGTGAGTCTGTTGGTTCCTCTGCTCCTTAGCCTTTTCCAGAGCCAACTCTGTTTTGCGTAGCTTCTCAATCAAAGACGAATTACTTTTTTTAAGTATATCGTTTTTGTTATTTACTCTACGATAAGACTCTCTATGGCTATTTTTTTTGATCTACTAATTCCTGCTCAAGTTCCTCGAAATCGGCGTGATTCTTGTGCAAAATCAGAGCGTTTACAAAACATAGTTCTTCGCCACCATAATTATATTTATACTCACCCTCACGGTTTACAAACGCTTTCATTTCGTTCCAAGTGAAAATACGCATGGTCGTTAACTTTTCTAAAACTTCGACTAGCTGCTTCTGCTGATCGCTATAAAACTCCCTAGCTTTCTTCTCCGCGCTTGGCGGGGTGGTCATTTCAATTCCCCTAACACTCGATCAATTCGAGCAATTTTACCTCTGATTATTTTGGCTTTATTTAAAGTCTTAGCACTTACCATACCTCGACCACGTATCATACCCTCGATACTTAACAGACTCACATTTAGCTCATGTCTGTAAGTTACTAAGAGTTCAACCGCTTCATTTTTAGTTACCTGATCTGTTATCATACTGCTTTCTGCTCCGTTAAAATTAAATAAGGTGATCGGTGCTTAGGTCTCCAATGAGTAAATCTACGAGGGAAGTATTCTACATAGTCTAGTTTTACGACTGCTTCCCTAGCCTCGTTCTCACTGTCAAATTCCCATATGTGAGGTAGAGTTCCAAGAACTGTAGTCTCTTTCAACTTTTCAAAATTAACTACGTCTTGAAAATAAAACTTAGTCTTGCTCATTTACCAGTGCTCCGGATGCTGTGTATCTGAAATCATCTTCATTATCGACGCACCATTCACGCGCTTGTTTGATTGTAATTTTATTTAAATATTTACGATACTTAGCTACTTTATCCTGAACCTCATCACTGAGTTCAGAGAACTTATACAGCTTAACCACTTTAAAACCGTCATCACTACTTGTTAACATATCATTTATTTCGTCTAATTTTAGATTACCCGTAGCCGTTAAATGAGTGATAAATATTCTAGTAAATTCGTGAAGATCATCAACGTCGAATGTTGATATATTCTCAGTCAACCAGTCTAATAAACACTCAGGATCAATCATATCATCGAGAGATTCCAGGTCTTTCATTAAATTATCACAGTCAAGTTCGGTCATTCGAGCATGTAGTAAAACAGCCTCTTTATTCTTACAGTGGTTTTTAAATGCTACTATGAAATTTAGTAGATTTACTTCGTTTGGTTTTCCCATGTTATTTACACTCTTTAATCAATTCTAAAAGTTTGTCAGCGAGTTTAATATAGGCGGCGGCGTAGGCGGCGTCGGCGGCGTAGGCGTAGGCGGCGTAGGCGGCGTAGGCGGCGTCGGCGGCGTCGGCGGCG
>ERZ869921.163-NODE-163-length-42009-cov-8.547528_pt1 | contig 42009 bp, 53 predicted proteins | sample MGYA00579310_ERZ869921 | MGnify/ENA primary metagenome ERZ869921 (study PRJEB32216, sample SAMN09231816) | wastewater metagenome | place: USA: Maryland | collected 2016-06-21 | study: EMG produced TPA metagenomics assembly of the PRJNA472060 data set (Reclaimed... | reverse complement strand
TAGCCATAGCCATCGCCATAGCCATTGCCATAGCCATTGCCATTGCCATTGCCATTGCCATTGCCATTGCCATAGCCATAGCCATCGCCATTGCCATTGCCATTGCCATTGCCATAGCCATAGCCATTGCCATTGCCATCGCCATCGCCATAGCCATAGCCAAAAGACGCTTTCGCATCTTCAAAGTTTATAGTGCGCTTACCCATTTTGCCTCATTAACTGCAATGCTTGCGACTACGGTTAAATAATCAAACTCAACAAGGCCATTACATTTATCTAGTTTAGTTGACGACGTGGGTCCGTTACCGGCAATTTCACCAAGACCTTTTGTTGTACCCCAGCTTCGGATCACACTAGCGTTGTGTAATTTACATTCGCTACCGTTGCGTTCAAGTTTACCGACCATTACCCAGCCACGTTGCAAGACTACTATTTTGTATTCTCCTGCGTATTCTTGGTTTTCAGGCTTTTGTGAATAGTATTTTTTACCGTTCACTTCGATTGTTTCAATATTCATATTGTTCATTATTTTCTCCTTTAGAAAATTATAAATTTGTTGCAAGTTTAGTTTTCCATTCCGTTGTCAGGGTCCATCATTCGCAAAAGCCAGAAGAAGAAGGTCATCAACAAACCCATATTACTTCCTAAACAACAAGATCGATGACCTTGCGTAGTCCTGATCAACAGTCAAATACGTAGCTGTAGATCCCGGCTTAAGCGCTGCTGTTGCTGCATAAACCACGGTGTTAATATAAATGTATGAGTAATCATTTATAAAAACATAATGCGTATTAATATCCCAAGGCTCATGATGCCTTTCAGCTGTAATATTTTTACCTCTGAACTCTGTTATTTCTTCTAAGCCTACCAAGTCCCAGCTGTCTCTAGATAAAACAGTACCGTAACAAAACATGATTGCAGAAGTTGGATTGCGGTGATCGTCGTAACTAAATACGTTTGGGTTGCTGACCTGTCCATAAGAAGCAAGGCTTATCACATCACCTGCTTTGATATTATCTAGTTTTAAATTAAACATTAAAACTTTTGAATAAGGCGCTATCTTTCCGGCCGCATCTAAGCCGGTAACTCTTATCTTGTTGATCAACTCTGAAGGCTGACTTGTTTGGTAAACTTCTGGAAACATTTAAAACTCCTACCTTTATCTATTGTTAATTCTATCGCTGATCATCCAGTTAAATGCTCTTTCTTTATCCTCTTCAGTAACTTCTAACGAATCAAAATCAGTAACCTGCTTACCGACTTCTTTTATTTTATCAATCTGCTGTTGTTTTAATCTCGGTTTTTTCTTAGTTCTTTTATCCAGCACCTTGAAGTTACGATCAGCCTTAAGGATATAGTCTGTTAGCTTGTCACCCTGCTTTTCTATCATTTCGGTAGCTTTAGATTGAATATCCATAAGCTTCCTGTCTACATACTTCATAGTATCGTTAATATCTTTTTGAAGCCTATCCTGTGAAGATATGATTGTATCAAATACATCTTTAAATAATTTCTCTTCTAAATCAGATAAGGCTTTTTCGTTTAAAGCTTTATGCCCAACCATCATAGTTCTTAACGATCCAATGTTAGCTTCAATTTCAGCATGAGCCTTACGCCTATGAGCAGACTCAGAAGTAATCATAGCTATAGCTACGCAATCTTCTTTCTTCTCTTCAGGTCGTGACTCTACCAAAGCATAGAAGATAATCACAGCCGTAACCGCTAGTATTGTGTAAACCACATAGCTAACGACCACCGCATATTGATACTGCATCCTGGCCAGTTCTAAAGATACATCAGCAAGCTGTTGAGCTATCATTGCAGCACGTCCTTGATTTTATTATGGATAATCAAGCGCTTATTAGCGCGACCTGATATACACTCTTTCTTATTCTCTTCATCATGGTACGGCATACACTCGCACGACATATCAGGGATATGCTTAATGATGTCTGAGTCTGGCATAACATGGATATCGTTTTCTCTGTCTGGCATTATTGAATCAATAAGGTCATAGAGGTAGTTCGCTTGCGCTATCTTCATTTCTCGGCTCAGCTTCTTTCTCTGGCGTCTGTTGCTTAGTGACATTTGTTTTTGCCTCAACAATCTTTTCTATTTTAGATTTAGGTTTAGCTACTGGCTTTGATTCAATTTGTTTTTGCTCTACGACTTCAGCAGACTTAGCTTCGATAGGTTCAGATTGAATACCGAAAGTCTTATCTTCAAGCTCATGGATATCATCCAGATCTGTTGATGAAGGTAGGCGTTTAGCAAGCCTGCGAATTATCGTTTTCTTTTGCATCTCTGTAGGAAAGGTTTTCCATGGTGAGCTATCTGCATTAGCAGACCGGCTAGTTCTTTTAACCGCATCGATGTCAGCCATAGACATAACCTCGATTGTAATTGAATCATCCTTTGTTTTAGCCAAGGCGTAGATACCTATCTGTTTACCACGGTCACCAAACATCATAGGCTTATGGTTTAAGTTCTGGCCGTTAAAATCAATCCAGTATTCAAAGAAATCATTCTCATACACAGGCTCAGCTACAATAGTTTTTAACTCACCACTATTGCGCAATAGCTTTAGTGTACCAGCGATCATTACCATTGGTGTAACCTTGTCACCGAATGGAACTAAGGCACCTTCACGACCGTCTGGCAAAATCGATTTCTGTGCGAGCACCATACAAGCAGAGTATAAAGACTGTCTGTCTGCATTTAGTAGAGCAGGCTGCATAGCTATAGCCGTTTGAGCTACTCGCATAAAGCGTTCGACTGGGATATGAGCAGGTAGTGCAAGCTTGAATTGAGGCGCTAGCTTTGTCAGCCCTTCGCGTACTTGATCTACTGGTTTTAATTCTTGTTTTTTTACTTCGTTCATTTTATTCCTTTATCTTTTTTGGTGTGATTTTAAAATTTCTAAATGCTTCCCGAGTGTAATTTAATTGAGTCTCAGCAGTCATACCGCAGCTAATTGTATAGTAAGGTGACTTAACTTTTTCACTATCACCTATAAGCGTTAGCATCTGCGCTTTATATTGGTCCTTGCGCACTTTTAATTCTTTAATCTGTTCACTTATAGATTGGTAAGCAGCAGCGATATCATCCATGGCTTGCGTCGATTCAATGATCTGGCCAGGCGTTACGGTCTGGTACAAGCTATTGATGTAGTTAAAATCTTTAGCGTAATCAATTTCAGGTGGTGCTTCTAATAAAAAGAACTCGTTTACTTTCAACAGTATGGCCTGACCGATATCGTTATTATAGTCTCTATGGTAAAGATTGATCTGATTACCACCTACGCATACACCGACTACAGCTTTAAGATATCCAGACAGAAGCATTTGCTGCTGAACTTGTAGCTCTATGTGAGGCGGCATATCTTCATCAGTCCACTCATTTCTAAAGATCAAGCTATCTACGTTCTTAATTTCCAAGAGAGATCTTAGATTAACTAATCTGTAATCAAAGCTTGATCCTATCTTGTACTCTTCTGAATAGATATACTCAGGCATTGGCTCTATAATCCAAGACTCTTGCTCAGCGATAACTTCAGCAATGGAAGGTTGAAACTTAGTACCCATCTTCATACGCAATGACTCTTCTAAAGCTGTTGGATATGGTTGGCGCTTTTCATGCCACAATTGGAAAGCAGATGAGTACTTGTTACAGTCAAACAAACAAGATACTTCAGTACTGTTTATATTCTGATGCCTTAGCTGTAGCCAATGATCTTTTGATTCAGGTATTACTGATATTGTTTTCATTAGCTTGCCCTAGCTTTATTTATAAAAGCTCTTAACAGATCCCTAACCAATAGGCTTCTATTTAAACCGTGGTCTTTCATGTACTTTACGTCTGACTCAAATAGATTCACTGTCTTAATAACGGTCTTTTCTTTTCTACTTTTTTCATACTTAGCTGCAATAGATTCATTAATAGAATTATTTTTGGTTTTCAAATTTTGCCTCTTTTTTAATTGTTTATTTTATGTCATAGTAGATCAATGAAATCAATTATATTATTAACAACTTTATTATTCTTATCTGCCTGCGGTAAAACATCTTCAAGCGGTTCAAGCCAAGCCGCTTTAGGTGGTAAGTGTGAAGGCTATATGTCTATTGAATGGATTAATAAAACGACTGATAACATCTACGACTTTAAAGCTAATTGCACTGGCGTTATCCAAGCCTGCGCTGCTACTTTTAACTATGATCCTATCAGCCAGTCGCAGGTATATATAGAGGTGCTGACATCTAATGATCAAGCTGGATGCCCGTTAAAAGGAAGTAAAGGCTACTGCGATTACCATATTAAAGATACGGCTGGAATAGTTCAAAGTATGGTGATGAATTGTGGCAATGGTGAAGATACTTTTGTACCATTATCAGGTGAATAAAAAACCCTGGTAATTGTCAAGAACCACCAGGGTAAAACAAAAGAGTGTAACAACTAAATGAATACTACTAATTAATAATAGGATAAAAAGGATTCTATAAAATGACAAACGAAATGAAAAAAAACTTAACAACTGGACTATTGTTAGGATTGATATCTTGGCCGCAGTATCTATTAGCTTTTAGAACTGACGGTAGAATGGATAGGGAAGTATAGGCCATCCCTGGCCACGCCCGCATCCCTGCATACTTATAGTTTGAAGTATGCTACTTTAATAAGCTAGTGTTTTATTTCACTGGCGACATAACCGAGACCAAGGCCAGCAGCAAAATAGAGAAGATTATTAACAAAAGTATTCGCGGTATCGATTGCAGTAGGCGAGATTTTAGGCTCACTAGTTCTTTTACTTTGGAGATCTTCATAAACCTTTTTCATTTCTAAACATTGGAATATCTTTTCAGCTTCAGGTCTATCATAGCAAAACTTATGATCTATGATTTCAGCCCTGGTCTTTAAGCTTAGCAGCAATAGCATCATCAAGGAAAGTATCTTCAAGGTTTTTAGATTCATTTTTAATCTCCGTTTCTTTACTGGCAATTTCTTTATTCTCTTGCAAAGAATCTTCAACAGCTTTCTTTTTCATAAAGAAAAGAGTACCCATAATTGCAGCTACAATCATAGCTAGAAAACTAATTACCTTTTCCAACATCTGAACCTCCTACAGAAATAGATTCTTTGATATCAATTTTAGCCTGACCAGTTAAGTAAGTCACGCAGATGATAGACACAGCCAAGACTACAGCTGGTACTACTATCACCGTTTCTAAATAATTGTAACCGCATTGCTTAGCTAAGACCATACTATAAACGCAGGCGACTATTGCAATGATGGTTACGTATAACTTCTTAGAGTTAAGCCGCTTCATCAAGATCTACCGAAAGGAATAAGTCGCGCTCATGTTTACGTCTTGTAGTAAGACCGTTAACAACATTACCACCGGCTTTATTCCAGCGTAAGAATTCGTTAGCTACCATTCCAGCAGAAGCCTTATCGTTTAAAAGTTTCAGCAAGGTAGAATCTCTGAATGCTTTTACACCGATGTTGTAAGTAAGTGAGACCATCGCGCAGAATTCGTTTTCAGTTACATCAACTCTTAATAGTTTTTGTATAGCTCGCGCTGGCGTAGTAGCATCTTCTATCAGCCAGTCGTCAGCTTCTTTTTGCGTACATCTATCTGATGCGCAGACCGGACGATTAAACATCCAAGTCCTACCGTAGCCGATAGTCCATACGCCTGCTACATCTTGATAGGCTTGAAGCTTACAGCCTTCATAGAACTTAATTACTGTCAGTGCTTTATGTAGATTATGCATACCTACATTTTAAAGTAGGCTTTCGATAACTCAATTGATGAATTTAATTCTGGTCTTTAGATCTGACTTTACTGTGAAGCGCGTTCAGATCTTCTTTCATTTTCGGCAGGGCTTTATTATCTTCTATTAAACTTTTAAGCTGCTCTTTAATAACAGCTAGTTCAAACTTGGTAGATAATATTGTGGCTATTAATTCTTTAATACCCCAAGTAAGCAAGCCTAGGGTTATAGTCCCTAAGCCGCCTATGATAAGCCCTGCAATTTGCAAGACAGATTCGTTAGTCATTAGCCAGCCCAATTAGTAATTGGAGCTTTAAAGATTACGCTTACTCTGTCATTTGCAGCGAATGTAATTGGCGTTGTAGGCGTCACGTTATCTAAGTAGTGAACTGAGGCAGATGCATCGTCCATTGCAAAAACAGCTACGGTCGTAGTGCTTACATATCTTACATAACCAAGCAAACGAGATTGAAGTGATCCACCGGCATCGTCATATACCACTGCCTGCCCTAATGGTCCTATTCCGCTCGACCAGCCTGTTGGAAATTTTCCCGTATCCATTGTAAGTCCGGTTGGTACCGTGAAAGTTATATTAGTTCCTGTTGGCGCTCCGCTCACTACCACACTAGCCATAATTTCAACCGTGTCACCAACTCTTTTATAATATCCAGTGTAGGTAGTAGTACCAGTCCAACCGCCAGTCGGTGTATATGATGTCCATATACTAGGAATGTATAGCTGTGATATTTGCCAGTTTGTACCATCGCAAATAATTGTTATGAACTCACCTTGCGTATTAAGTGTAGTAGTTGTAGCTCCATTAATTGTCTCTGATGCATTACAATCAATAGTAACTTGATTCGCTAAAGTAGCATTAGTCTTTTTTATTCTTAAAACTTTACCTGAGTTACCACTTGCTGCAAAAAGCGTAATTGTGAATGATGCGCTTGTATCATCACATAAGATAACATCATCAGTAGTTACAGCAGTATAATTAGCAGTCTTGGAAGTTACAGCTAAGTTTGATGTAGCACTAGCCCAAGCTACCCCTGTAGACTGAGCACTGTCAGCTTTAAGGAATAAACCATCAGAACCTATAGGTTGACGTGCAAAAGTATTATCTGCAGTACCTACAATCAAATCACCTTTAGCATCTATAATACCTTTACCGATTGGCTGAGAAGTAACGCCAGACATTAAAGCTATCTCTGCTGCTGTAGTAGCGCTTACTGCAAAATATCCACTAGCATCTGAAACTAAAGCTCTAGAAGCTGTTAGCGTAGGGTATAGAAAATAATCAATAGTAGTCCAGACATCAGGACTCTGATCTGTATCAGGTATAAAGTTAGCACCAGAAAGCTGCTTATCAAGTGTCTTACTTGTAGCTCCGTTAATCGTATCTGTACTTGCTCTATTTACAGTAATGGCATTTGTACTAGAATCTGATTTTCTAATTCCTATTGACCACGGTCCTGTTAAGGTAAGTCCTGCAATTGTAGGTAAAGTAATACTTACAGCACCGCCAGTACAATCAACTTCAAACAAAGTACCAGCTTGCGCATCTACAATCGTATAAGGTGAACTAGCAAAAGTTAAAGATACTACGTCATTCCATTGTGAAGCTGCTGCTGAAGTGGCAGCACTTGCAGCACTTGCCGCAGCATCATTCGCATATTTCTTAGCTGAGTATTCTGTATTATCAACAGTACCAGAAGTGTAGTTAGCCCAGTCTTTTGCTGAACCACCGTTAGCGGCACCTCTACGCTGAATACCTATTGCATACTCTTTAGATGAATACTCATTAGAATCAACTAGAGTATTAGCATCGATTACAGAATCGGCAGTTTCAGTAGCCCAGCGCTCTGCTGTTATCTTTGAATTTTCCGCATCCTCTGCGTATCCTTGCGCTGCTGAAATTGCCGTACCAGTAGGTCCTATTACAAACCCGTCACCTGTAGCATTTATAATAATAGTAGCGCTTGGATTATCGACCATGTCAGTAGGTAAGGTTACATCAAAATCTGCAATAGCTGTAGACTCAGGTAACTTAGGCGATCTATCGATTTCATTCTGTTGCTGCTGATCTATCATCACCATCTTATCAAGCTGATCTTCTACAACTGCAGGGTAATAAGCGCCTTGGTTTCTAATATCAGTTTCTTGAACTATATCATTCACGCGCCTGATAGTTAGTATATAACCAGTAGCTAAGTTACCAGCTACTAATGTAATCGAACCGCCTCCGCTATCACCTTCACCACTTACAGTATAATCAGTAGTTAAAGCTAAGACAGTTTCGACATTGGAAGTGTTCATACTAGTAACTAATAAATCACCCTCTTCAAAAATCTTGAAATTGTAGCTATAGGTAGGCGTTGTATTGTTACCTGTGTATCTGACTACGCTTGTTGTACTTGATATACTCATTTTAAAATCTCCATATAATTATTCTTAATTAATCTTACTTACCTGTCACTAACCCTCTTGTATAATCGACTGGATTTTTTGGTTTCGATTTTCCTTTTTCTACTTTATCTATGTATGATATCGGCTTATTCAATACACCTAACGGTAGACCTGATGCTAAGCCTAAAGCAGTAAGCGAATCTTTAATCGCTCTTGCTGGATCGCCATTACCACCGATTGCTTTTGGTACGCTAGATAAAGAATGTAAAGACTGCTCAACTGTACTAACCGCTGGCGATAAATTAATTCTATCGTCATAAGCCTTGTCATTAAATTGAGCCATTGCTGTATTAGCGATAGTACCACCAGGCACCATAGCCGTAGCAAATCGAAGCTGAGAATAAAATAAGATATCCATGATATCATCAAAGTATTCACCGTCATCATCACCGTCTAAACCTTTACCGGCAAATGCTCGCATTATAAGCGCACTTACTACAGCAGGAGCCATGATAATCATAAGATAAGCCCAAGCCGCACGACTACCGCCAGCCTTAGTAGTTAATCCAAGCTGCTTAGCTACCTGCCATTCACTTAACGCTAAGTTACCAGTGTTAAAAAAGTATCCTGAAAACATAGTAAAAAGTCTTTGAAATGGAGTACCCGATTGAAAGAAAGAAGATCCAACGGCACTATTATCAACCAAAGCCTGTCTTACCGTAGCATCAGCGAACTTAACCGCTTCGATATCTGACTCGCCTTTAGTAATATAAGATCTATATGCTGCGTTCCATGCTACAGATTCTATTATAGCATTGGATACTTTCTCACCAAAAAAAGCAAAGTCAGTAGCAGCGTCTTTAACTTTTTCGTACTGAGTAGTTTCTAAGACCACTTCAGAGTAATGCTTTGCTAACTCTCTTGCTGTTTCAGAAGTCCTGGTTTTCATGTAATCAGACTTTTCAATTATAGACTCTTTAAAATCTTTAGGATTTAAAAGGTAATCTTTGAAAGATCCCATAACAAAACCAGAATCTACCCTAGTTAAAACTGGAAACAAACCCGTAGTATTTTGAAACCAATTGGCTACGTTCATAGCCATAAATTGCAAACTTGAATTTCTTCTGATGCCTGAAAAGATCTTATCGCTAAGACCTGTAGCACCTTTAGTAACAAGCCTCTGCGCTGCTGTTCTTTGTAGCCAAGGTATTAAAGCGTCACCTACAATTTTAGGATCTACTTTACCTATAGCCGCTAACAGCTTTTTATCTAGCAGTAACTTGCCTACTTCTTTAATCGAAGGCTCAATATAAACAAACCTTAAAACGTGGTTCATATGGCCTGTAATTTTATTCATGTCTAAACTTAATGGCGCATGATAATTCTCTACCCGACTGTTGGTAAAACCCTTGCCAGTAGTAGGGAATACATAAGAGTTATTAAAACCCTCCAACATATTCTTATCTTCTCTTTCCGTTTGATCTACAGTTAGGTCTGCATCAGCAATTGCCGGTACGTAACCACCTCTGAAAGTTCCAAGATCATTAGTGAATTCTTTGGCTGTAATCTCGTTAAAGAAAAAACCGTAGATTCTTTTATGCGCCTTTTGCGCGTCTGGTTTTAACTGCTCGTTTAAATCCCAGATACTTTGCGCAAACATGAAGTCATCCCTAGTTAAAGATCCTTCACGTATCATCCTATCGATCATGCCTTTAAACTGAGAATCATTTAAAGTCTCATCAGCGTTTAAATAACCCCAAGGCTTTTCATTACCGCGACCACCTATTAAAAGCTTTTCATAATTGCTTTCATTACCAGTATGTAGGATAGCGTACAGCAGTTCTTGTTTATTCTTAAACGTGTAGCCTATCTCTGGTGCGCTATAAGATTTCTTGTTATCAATATTTTTTAAATAATCTGTAGCTATTTTTTCTAGCTTTTTAGTTACATCAATTTTAGCTAGTTCAAATTTAGTCTGCGCTTCAGATATAGGTCTGAAAATATACTTAGTAGCTGGACCGTTTAAAGCACCACCATCAAAAGAATAAGCCCAGTGTTCTATCTTTTTATACCTAGCTAATAAGCCAAGTATGTTTATGCCTCTACGCTCGCCATCTGTTATAGCCTTATTATAACCTGGCATTTCTTTACCTTCAGATAAAGTATTAGACCTATCTATTAACTCGTTAACGATAGTTTCTTTTAATACGGCTTTACCTTCGATCATAATCTCATTGCTGGTCTTTGACATATCCCAAATGTTTTGCACGTTCTTACTAAGTTCTATGAAAGAGTCATAAGACATTTCTTCATAGCTGCCTTTGTTCTTAGTGTACTCTACAAGCAATGGCTCTATTCTTTTGTAAAGATCTGGCTGATATTGTTTTAGCTTATCTAAATAAGTAGCAGTCTTTTCTTGGTCCTTATCTGAAGCAAGACCATACGTAGACCAGATATATCTAGCAGCACTTACTAAATCCAGGTCACGGCTTTTAGCAACAGCTTCATCGCTTTTAAATATCTTATCGAACTTGTCTACAGTCTTTTCTATTTCTTCTTTAGACTTTTCTGTAGCTCTATATAGTTCAGAATTTAAGTACTCTTTTCGCTTCGCTTCAATAGCTAAATCATACTCACCTTTTTTGAAAGCTTTACTAGCTTCAAGCGCGTACTTTCTTTCAGCAGATTTAAACAGTCTAGGATTGATATCCTTAACCTTAGTTTTACCTACAGTCTTTTCAACTACAGCACGTATCATCTTGTCAGTAGGCATACGTCTAATTAGCTTAGCGCCTAAAGTACTAACGACTTTTGGATCATTCTTAAATAAGTAATCAAGCTCCATACGTTTTAACTTTTTGTAGTTATCGTTATGCGCAGCTTTAATAGCTTCATTAGATAACTCAGGTGAAGTTAATAACTCTGGATAAAGTGACTTCATAGTATCAGCTACATTTGTAGTTACGTAATCTTCAATACCTTTTCTGAAAGGTGCAATAGCTTGAAGCATTGCCTGACCGTTTTCATAACCGTAAAGACCGGCTACCATATCAGGATGCATACCACCCTCTTGTTGCGTAGAGCCTCTAGGTAAGTAGTTTTTAAATACTTCATAGTCTCTTTCTAAAACTGGCTTAGATAATTTGTATTCAGCTTGAATAGCTTTAATAGTTTTAAACTCGTTCATTGACTCTGCTTTTTTCATTTCAGAATCGTATAGCTCATTGTACTTTTTCTTATATGCGCTTTCAGCTTTTCTTAAAATGTCTTTCATCAGCTGCGCTGTTAATGTTTCCTTAGCCTCTTGCTTAGCAAACTCTACAGCATTAAGGTATTCCAGCGCTTCAGCATCAGTCATACCTACAGACTTAGGATCTGCAAATAATTGGATAGGTTCCATTTCAGCATAGGCTTTATCTACCTGCTCATCAGCGGCTAACATCCTGTCGAAAACTTCTTTCATTTCAGGTGAAACTTCTACGTTCAATTCTGCTACGTTTTTGTAAACAAGCTTAAGCCAATTAGCAAACTTCCTAAAGACACCCTTTAACTTTTCATTTGGAGCTTCACCCTTATATAGATAAGCTTCAAAACCCCTAGCAAACTTTTCATGATGCTCAGTAGTTATTTCAGATCTTGAGTTAACGCCTAACCATTTTAATGTAGCTGCGTAATCTTTTTTAGATAACTCGTCTGCACCTTCAGCCTGCGCGATATCGCCCATTACTTCTAAGAAAAAGTGCCCTGACTCATGAAAAAATGTAGAAGCATCTTTACCTTTGAATAAATTGATATTGAATTTACGGTCATCACCAAAAGTAATAGAGCCTTTGTTTTCTTGGAATAAAGTGAAGCCTTCACCTAAAGCTTGCTTTTTTAACTCTGGTGTAATGTCGATTGAATGGACTTTTTCTCCAAGAGATTTTGAATTTTGGTTTAATTTGTCCTTTTCTGCATTTGCACTTTCCTTAGAATCATGCAGAGAAATCTCTTCTGGAATTCCAGATCCTAGGTTTTCAAAAACACCCCACGCACCGTCTGCATTTTTACTTACAAAGTATGAAGATCGCTTTTGTACCTGCGTTTGTATTTCACTCTCACCTACCTTAGCGCCAAACTTTTTAACAAACTTGTTAGCGAAGTCTACCAGGATCTTGTCATAAAATCCTTTCATCCCTTCGCCACCGATTTTAAGATCTAAGCCCTCTAAAGTTTTATAATCCCTGCCACGATATGACTTGCCCTCATTATCAACTATTTTTTTTGCAACGTCTTTACCTACTACATCTTCAAGTTCAGATGCAGTAAACTCTTCTTTTGGTAAAGTCATTGAAGTGCCATTTTTAGTAACAACATCTATAGTATATTTATCATCACCAATTTTTTGATGTTTTATCTCTTTAACTTGTTTGCTTAAATCATATCTTTCGTTTTGCTGCTCACCCTTAGTCCACGCTATTTTGTCATAACCTTTTTCAGCAGCTTCACGTAATAATCTTTTAAAAACAAACTCATGCCAATTCTTTTTAAAAGGTGCATCTGGTACACCTTTTTGGAGTAGAGATATTTTATTAGTTATCTCATCAAATTTAGCTTTAGCTTCATCATGCTTTTTACCATTATCTTCAAACCTATCATTATACTCTTTATCACTTTCAGTTAATCTCTTATACTCTTTCATGTAGTCATCTGGACTACTCTCTTTAGCTTTAGCCATGAATTCTTTGTTAAGCAAGCGAGTGCTCTCAGTTATCTGACTCATCTCATCTTCAAGTTTTTTTCTTTCTAATCTTAATTCAGCCTCATTTACATCAGTATCTTTATAACCCTCTTTCCTACCTGTTTGATGCCAATCAGATTGAATCTCTTCTACCATCAAAACTTTTTTACCATCTGCATCTGTGAAGTCTTGCAAACGAGTATGAGCTAGTACGTTTTTTTCATCCCAGTGTGATGAGGTATAGACATCTTTTTCAGATTTGTCAGTTTTACCATCAATCCACTTCTTTTCATCAGGCTTTAATTCATTGTAATTAACACCATATGCTTTTATAGATAGTCTATCCTTAGTTGAGTTATCACTAAGTATTTTATTATCTGGCAATGTAAACAATACTTCCCTGTAGTTTTCACCACCTGATGTTTTGTATGTTTCAAATTTTGGTAGACCTGCTACATTATTATAAGCCTGATTTTCTTCTGCTGCGTCTACCTCTTGAATACTATTATCTGAATCTGGATACTCTTCTTTTAGCTTTTCTATTTCAGCTTCAGCTTCATCATAATCAGGATGAGTAGACATATACTCACCATCAGACCAAACCCTATAAGCCTTACCATCAGTATCAGCAATGGCATCATTACTAAGAGTAACTTCTTTAATCTCTAAGTTATTAGCATTTAAAAACTCTTGCACTTCAGCTTTAGTAACTTTTTCTTTACCTTTTAAGAAATCATCAAGACCTAAGTACTTCATTTCTTCAGGCTTAATTTCTTTTAGCAAACCTTTTAGGTCTTTAACCATCATACTATTAGACATTTTTTGATCTATAGTCTGCTGTAGTTTTGAGTACATACCTAGGCTAGAGTAAGGATTAGCGATATTAGACTTTTGAAAATACTCATTTCTGTTAGCTGCATCTGCCATAGAATTGTAAAGATCCTCTAATAACAAACTTTGCTTTTCAGTTAGCTTTTTACCTGACTTATATTTATCGATAGCATTTAATGTTTCTTTTTTAGTGTAACCTTTATTCTTAAAGAACTCTGGAAATGTACTGTCTTTACCTAAGCTGCCTACTGTTTCACCGGCTTCATTAAGTTTAGGTATGATCTGACCAGCTTCAGACTGATCTATTCTTGCGCGTAAAGCATCTAGGTTAACAGCATCTAAAACTAGATTGCCTGACTCGTCTCTACTTGCTGGCGCCATGTTTTGTTTAGGTAAAGGCTGAGAATATAAATCATTCAAGCTAGGCGCTGCTTGCTTTGTTTCCGCACCAGCCTGCAGATCATTCTGCATATTATTAATGCGTAACCCGTACTTATTAAAAAGATCCATAGGCATTTGCCCAGATCTTGCCGCCATTACCTTAAAGAACTCGCTTATAGTTAAAGCTTTATCTTTAGCGTCTTTGCTCTTATCTAGCTGCTGCTCTACTAGCTGGCGCTCAATATTTGTAGCTACTTCTTTTGCAGAATCTTCAAAAGTTTTAACTTCATCTTCTGACTTAGTAGCCATCGCAGCATCGTACTCTTGCTTAATGTTATTAGAAAACTCAGCTTCAGCAGCATCATACTGCGACTTAGTTAAAGCATCAGGTGTAAATTTAATATGATCGGTAAGACCTTGGTAATGCTCATTAGGCGCAAACTTTTCGGCCATGATAGCAGTCGGTACTTCTATGTCTGCGCCAGTTTCTATAGCATCATTGTACTGCTCAGTAATGCCTAGCTCAATTGCAGCTTCAGTAGGATTTATATTTTTAGATTGGAAGTACTCGTTAAATCCCTTTTGATCTATGTAGGTTTTTTCTACTGGACCGTCTTTAGTTAAACGAGCTACTAGTTCTCTAAACTTTTCAGGCGCTCTAACCCGTAACTTTGAATCGGTAGCAAACTTGCCAAGATCTTCATAGAAAGCTTGCGTCTGTTTGATCTGATAAAGCTGCCTGCTCTTAGCAACGCTTAAACCAAAACCGCTAGGTGAAGTCATTAGACCACCGCTTAAGCCGCCTATTAAACCAGCGTTAAAAGATCTTTCAATAGATCCCTTCATAGCATCAGGATTTACACCAGTAGAATAATCAACAAAGTCTTGCGCAAAGCTAGTAGCCGCCTCTTCAGTACCTTCACCGAAAGTAGTATGAAATAACTGCTTACCAAAATTTAAAACAAATTCTTTACCGCCTTGTTTACCAAAGTTCTTTATCGCAGATTGCTCCCAAGATTTAAGCAAACCCATTGTACCGATAGATTCAAATGATGCTTCTATCAATCCATTAACACCAGCAACAGCAGTACCTTGCAATGGCTCTACGCCTTGCTTTTGTAATGCATCACCCTTAGCTGCTGCAGCGGTAACACCGGCAGCTACTAGACCAGCTTCACCGACACCTGTCATCATGCTGGCAATTAATCCCATTTGCACCGGAGCATTAGAAACAAACTGAAGAATTGCAGTCTTAGCTGCGCCTTTAAAATCAGCGTTACCAAGCTGTTCAAATGCGCTGTTATTTAGATCTGGTATTTGAGCAGACAAGTTAGCCGCTGCATCGTCATACCTTTTGCTTAAATCATTCTCGATCTTAAAGTATTTCTGAGGCTCGTTATTATATTTATGGTAGATGTTTTCAGGTATCAACAAAGCATTGGCTAAGTAGCCTGGTGTCTTTGCTAACATTGAGTTAAGATTAAGACCGCCTACCTGTAAGGCTTTCCATGCATCATTAGCAAGACTGTGATTATCTACAGTACCTTCAATTTTATTTAAAATATCTAGGTCATCTTTAGAAACAGCCATGTTATCAGGATTAGCAATGAAAGATTTTAACTTAGGTCCAGAAGCAAAAGCCTGCTCATCTAGCAAGTTCTTTTCGTTTTGCTTTCTAACAATATCGTAATTTTCTTCAATGAAGTCTGATCTTGATCCATACTTTTCAGCCAGGGTTAAAACCTTTGCATGTTGATCAGGATCTTTATCGGCAGCTACAAACGTAGATCCCTTTAAGCTCTGGTCATGCATTGTATCTAAATTAGCGGCTAAATCCATATAAGGGTTATCGCTATTATCTTCTGTTGTATTTTGATCAGGTATATCTTTAGCAAGTTCTAAGTATGGATTTTCATCAGACATTATTTATTAACTTTCATTAGATATAAATTTAAAATGTTTTCGTTGTTAATTGGTTTGCGGTTTGCCTTCAAAGATTTTTCGATATTGATTCTATCTTGAGGCGATATCTCATTTAGTATTTGATACTTAGGTTTTTTAGTATCCCAAAAGAAACCTTTAGATGCTACAGCTTCAGCAGCGTATTTATTCGCTATTTGTCTTATCTCTTCATTAGATAATTTCTTACCTGTAGCTTTTTGAATATCAGCTACGTCTTTATCTATAATAATTTGAAACTCAGAATCTTTTGATTTATCGAAGCCAGCTTTTTCATAAACCTGCTGGACTACCTGACTACTGGTGTAAATACCGTCTAGCTCTTTATCAGCCTTACCATCTTTGTTTCTTAATGAAGTTTGTAGGTCTATGATTTCTTCTCGATGTTGTTTATTAAGCTTACCTAAAACTTCTACTGATAAGTCTGCTGCCATGAATTTAGATCTAGTTTCAGGATTACTAGCCATCATTTTTAATTTATAGAAATTATTGTTATCATCTAATATAGGATTTTTATTAGCTAATTCTCTTAAGTCGTTTATTTTATCAGGGTGCATACTTCCTATTACTTTAGTTAAACTAGGATCATCTAAGTTACCAGTTTCTAAAACTTTCTTGCCAGCATACAGATATAACTGCTCTTGCTTTTGCTTTTCAGCTTCATCTTTCATGCGGTATATGTAACTAACTCTTTGCTCTGCTGCTTCTCTTAGCTTAGGTTGATCGACAAATGTTTTAGCTGCATATTGCAAAGCCTGTGATTCACTCATGCCTTTGCTCATAACCTCGTCACCGAACCGTTGGGTTTTACCACGAGTAGATCCGAACTCTAATTCTTTTTCTACAGATTCTTTTTGTAACCCAAGAACACCATCAGCATTAGCTTTATAATAAGCTTCAGCAGCAAGATCATCGCCATTAGCAAGCATACGAGAAATAACAGAAGAGTGAGTCTTACTTTTAGCATCTTCAATTTTACCCTTAACAACTTCAGGCGATAGGCCATGTCTATTACCGTAGTCTACGAATGCCTGCTCTTGCCGCATCATAGACTTAGTTATTAGTTCAGGATCTTGATAACCGTTAACTGCATTATTAATTTCAGCCGTAATTTTAGCAGATGTAGTTTCATCATCGTACTGTTGGATCTGGGTACTGACGTACTTCATTGTCTGAGAGTCCATATCAGCACGACGACTAGCCGCTGACTTTTCAAACAAAGCTCTTTGAACTGGGTTAGATAACCCTTCAGTTAGTTCTGAGCTAGTCTTAGCAAATGATTCGTTTAAATCATTCTGCAAATTGAAAGCGTCTTTACCTTTTTTAGCAATCATCCCGTCTTTAGGATCATAAAGAAATTTATTTTGATATTCGATAAGCTTGTTTTCAGCTTCCATAGCAGCGACTTGATCAGCATCATTCTTAATCTTCTGCGCAAAAGCAGCGATATCAGGCGCTACAGATCTAGCATTACCTAAACCGAAAGCCTCTTGATTAACATTAGTATCTACGCGCTGCTGCGGTCCTTGCGCTGCTGCTACCTGATTTATACCGAGTCTTGGTATTTGTGGCATTATTTACCTATCCTATATTTGAAACATCAGAATAACTAGAGCCACTAACTTTAGTACCCTTTGTAGTAGCGACTTCACCAGTAGTACCTTTAAAGTATCCATTCTTATAAAGCGTATCAGCAACGGCTAAGCCGCCTCTTAAGATAGAAGCATTAGCAGAATTCTGCGCACCTTTTAAAGCTTGAGCGCCAGCAGTACGATAATTAGCTGCTTGCTGCCTGAAACCCATAGCTTCAAGATAAGCGTTATTTTTAATTGTACTCATATCTTCAAAGCCGATTTTATAAGTCTCAGCCGTAACCGCAGCAGCCGATCCCGAAGAAACATCTACTCCGCTTGCTGCATAACCAACTTTTTGCTGACCTACTACTTGGTTAACTTGCTTACCTTGATTGATAGCCTGTTCTTCACCGCGCTTTTCAGCTAACCGTGCATCACGTTCAGCGTTCTTTGCGTTCTGCTGATACTGCTCGTTCTGGTAGTTACCCATTTCTTTCTGATTTTCTGCATCAGACACCGAGCCTATTATTTGTAAACCTGTCATGAAAGCCGTTGCTGCCATTAACCACCGCCACCTTGATAAGGGATATTACCACTCGGAGCTATTGATAATATTGTCATAGGTAATGGATCTACTTGTCTAATAAAAACCCTACCGTTATTGTTCCAAGTGCTTTCAGTAATAATTTCAACTGGATCAGAAGTTAAATCAACTGGACTATCCATGCTTTCAGATTCACGTATTTTCAACTCAGTTAACCCGTCTAACGGATCACTCGCTGAAGGTTCACGAGTACCAGCAAAAAGACCTCTAGTCTCTTCAACGTACATCGAAACTTTTTGAATTAGTTTATTTCTGTCTATAATACTGCCGCCTTGACCTTGATCTATATTCAAAGTCTGAACGTCTGCAGTAATCGGCAAGCCTATGCAAATGACTGAGTAACACTGACCTAAATTTATAATACCGCTTGCTACTGTGATAGTATCGTACTGATCATTATTAGGTGAAGCGATTACAAACCCGTCACCGTAAACACTGACAGTCTGACCTTCCAAATGCCATAACCCAGTGACCTGCGATATAGCTATAGCCCAATCTGTTGTAGCTACAGCTTGTAGTCCAGCCGGTACAGTCTTGTCTGGCTTACCAGTAACTACAGTAGTTGATGTATAGGCGTTAATTGAAAACCTGATCAGAGTGCCATCAGTATTAGTTAAATGGATTTCTTTACCTACATCAGTAGATGCAAAGTAAGCTGAAGATGCAGTTAAAGTTAACGTGTCGTTATACGTCCAGCCAGATCCAGATAAAGTCATGGTCCTAACGCCAGTATTTCTACCGTCAACAGTATAGTTGCAATCCATTATCTTAAGATCTTTTTGTTCAGATAATAAGATTCTACGGGAAGTAAAGCGTTCTACGTAGCGTACAACTTTAGAGTTAATAGTTCTTTTGATCACCATGTAAACGTAATCTTCACCTTCAGAGCTTGAAGGGATAACGCAAACATTTTCGACCGTACCATTTTCAAAGTCATGATGATGCCATGCTATCATCTGCTGTTCTTTAATATAAGTTAAGCCAAGCAAAACACCATCATCACGCACTAACCATACATGACTATGCGGTATCTGCTGGTAAGCCATGTCTACCATTTCATAATCATCAACTAAGTGCGAAGCATAAATAGAAAGCTCACCACCTGTATAAGTGCCAGATGAAAATTGATAGTTTAAATCTCTTACTACTGAGCCACGCGCTTGAATGTACACAGCACTATTGCCGACTATAACAGGCGCTACGTTCTTAGCCGATCCGTTATAACTAACCGGGCGCACGTCAATATTAGATGGGGTAAATGTACCACCGTTTGAATTAACTAAAATCTCACCGCTTTGAGTAAATAAAGCCAGTGGTCCTAAATCTACCATGTGATTAACGGTATTAACTCTGCTGCCAACAAGATCAAACTGTATATTATCACTGTCTTGTATTGGCTGATGATTATTAAAGTTTCCATAATCACCAGCAGAAGATGCCATGACGGTCTCAGTACTATCTTCTAAATTAGCAAAGCATAACCTCTGCTGAAAGAATGTAACAGCAGCAGGACCAAAATCCAAAGCCAACCAAGAGTCAGTGCCATCAGTTCCGATATATATCGGATTGTTATAAATTGGTGGTGATGTACCAGTTAAAGTATAGCCGATATCATCAAACCGCGATAGTTCGGCTGGTCCTGAAGTAAAATGATAATTAGTGGTTCCGATGTAATAATATTTGCCATCACGTTGACGGTAAACATTAAACTCTAAAGTATCTTGATTACCATATAGGCCAGCAACATTAGTTACTTCCCATTGAATTCGATTAAAGTTAGTAGCCGATAAAGTAGCGTTACCTGTAGTTGTTTGGACCGCTTCACCAATACCTGAGCCCACAGAGACGGGATAAGTAATAGGTGTCTCGTAACCAGTATTGGGATCAACAGAAGTAATCATGTAAGTATAAGTAACTGCACCAGCTACACCTATATTTGTAACAGCTGCACTCTGATGTAGATTTAAAATGTTATCTGTAATAGTAGAAGCGATTGAAAAGTTATCACTACCGTCCGTTGAAATAGTTCTAGGGTAATGATTATTATGCGTAATAACCAAAGCATTTGCTGACTGCGCATATTTTAGTTCTGCTAATTCTGCCTGAGTCCATACTGTTGTTACTGTATAAATTTCAGCTACCGTACCACCAGATGTATATGATCCTAATGAAGTTGTATTGAAATTAGTACCATCTAAATTTAGTAATTGAAAAGTATTAGCACCTGCGTTCACAGTGCCTACTCTTAAAGTCCTGCCGTTAATATTGTTTGCTATATTTCCTACGACATCTGAAATATAAACTTGATCACCTGCTGTATAAGTATCGGCACCACCATAGGTTAGTACACCAGGATTAGCGTTTGTAATTGCCGTAATTGCCTGACTAGTGCGTACAATGTATGAGTCATTTTTAATGATACGCATTACAAGATTACTTAATTCTAAAACATATGATTGATCTTGCGAGTAAACAAAAGGTATTAACCTTACTGCTGCAGATGAATCTTTAACTTCACCTATCCATTTTGTACCACCACGGTTTTCAATGCCGCCATGTCTCATTGTATAAGCGTTACGTAAGGTTCTTAAAGCTGTAGAGTATTTATCTTGATCGGTTCTAGCATACAGTGAAGGCGTTACTTCACCAGTCGAAAAAGCTTTCTGAATAATCGTAGACACGTTTAATCCTCGTCTTGTTCAGCTTTACCGTATAATGCCTCTTCAGGACCCATAGGTTTTTTCTCTGAACCTAGTTCCATTTCTGTAATCTGTAGCTCCATGGTGTTACCCATTTCTACATCTGATCTAGTTGATGAAACTAAAACTTTTGCATTCAATTTCAACATAGTACCAACTACCGGCAGATCTTCAATTTCCAGCATATCTAATTCTTGTTGGGATAAATATAATTTTAAGCAATATGGGTATTCAGGCTTTGCGGCTTCAGTAATGCCCTTGCCGGAAAATCCTACGTTAGCTACAACATCATCGCCCAACATCATTGATTTTTTTAATGCCATGTTTTTCATATTAATTCCTTGCCTGAATAGATTCAGTATCCTGTATCTCTACAGACTGATCTTCGTTGAAAGCGTTTGATGTAGATCTACTTAATTCAAATTGATATTTCTGCATCATCTGTGGACCTAATTTAAACGGATCACCAGCTGTTACTCTAGCCGCTATGTAGTAAGCCAAGCGAAAAGATAAAGCTAAGTTAAAGTCTGCTGTAAAATAACTCTCATCAGTTATGACTGTGTACTTGCATTCTGCATCTGCAGCGTCTGTGAATATCACGCGACCTGAATCATCTTGCGCTACTTCATACGCTACTTTAGTAGCAAGAGTATCGTTTCTAGTACCTGATAAAATCTTTCTAAAGAAAAAGCAATCTGTCGGGTATCTATAAGAATAACCCCACTCGTCATTAGGTGATGCTTCAATAAGCGCAAGCGTTGCGTACTTAGTAGCAAAAGGCCAGCTATGATCTGTCAGTAAAGCCGCTACGCAAGAATCATAAAATCGATTGCAAGCTTCAGCCTCTTTAGATCTTTCAGTAACACTAGCTACTTCTTTAGATACTCCTAAATGAGATAAAGCCATGTTCCAAATTTCTACCTTGGTAGCCATTATTTAAACTTACCTATTGCAATAACTGTAGCTGTTGCCAAGGTAGTAACCTTCCATGCACCAGAACGTGACCGCATATTTAATTTTAAATTATATAATCCTATCGGAGTTGTAGATGTAGTTAAAGCGATAGCAGAGTCAGCGCCATCTTGTATAGTCACTACGCTTGTAGCATTAACTGCAGTAACATTTATAATCATATTAGCTATGATATCGCCAATACCACCAGCAGGACCTAAAACTTGAGATGTCTGTGAAGCCGCTACCGTTTCGTAATCTGTTGCTAAATCTAATTCACTAGCCATTTTGAAATCCTTTTCAAAAACAAAGCGCCCTTTTCAGAGCGCCTTGGTTATTTATAATACATCGTCGTCTTGAATTACCGGCTGACTTCTATTGGTAGCCTTTTTAGGTTTGTTTTCGTCAATCAATTCTAAACCAGGGCTTAATACTTTATTACCGTTTTTATCGGTATTATATATTTCACTCTCGTACATCGTAATGATCTCACCTTCACGGCATCTTTTATCATTATGATAGCGTAATTTCTTAACTAGAACCCTAACCTTTTTACCTTTTTCTTCAGCCATTTCCTAAACTCCTATGTCTTAGCTAATAGTAATAGCGTCTGCATATGCAGTCCACTTGTCAACTTGAGATGTAATAAAAGCTGTGAATGAACCTGTAGTCAAGTTACCATTCGCAGGTGTGTACATTAACTGAAGGTATCTTAAGTTAACATCACCAGGACTTAGCTTAGCAATCTTCACTGTACCAGCTGCTGATAAAGCAGAGAACGTAAAAAGAGTGCGAGTGTAATCAGGTGTAAAAGTTGTAGTGCTATCACCTTCGATTGCTACAGCTAAAGTTGAATCTGATGAACCGTCAGTCATAGCAACGTCACACGTTACAACAACATAAAGATCTTCACCAGTTCCAACGTCTCGTACTGCACTTAGGTCAATAGAACTTGTAGATGCTGCTGCGGCTGTAATAGCCTGAGCATCTGAAAATAATAATAAAGCGTCTACGTACATATATATATCTCCTATATATTTAAAAGTTAATTAAGATACCAAAGACTCAAGCTCGGTTAATGAATCGCAAGTTCTGATTGGAACACCACGGAATGAAGGAATAAGCTTCCCGTCAACTTCGTTGTAAACCAAGCCACCACCTGAAATAACATCATCACGTCTTTGGATATCAAGCATTTGCTTAACTGAGCGATTCATATAGAATGCGCATTTACCCATAGACATATTTGGAATGCGGTGCATAGCCTTGATCATCAACTCGATCAAATCTGCAGCAGATGATTTACCTACTAGATTTGAAACGTCAATGTTCGGGATACGAACTGCATAACGCCAGTCTTTTACTGACACACCCATTTTCCATTGGAAATGATCTTGAAACGCACGCATACGTGAACCGGCCACGCCTGCAGTAGTTTCAACAGTCACTTCGCCTAGATCTTTATGCTGTAAACCTGCAGCAGATCCTTTTGGAAAAAGACCATGTACTGTTTGCGGTCCCCAACATACCAACCATACTGAAGTGTTATCTGCACCGTTACCGCCACCAAGGATAATGTTTTGACCATTAGCCGCAGAAGTAGATGAATAACGAACTGAAAGACCGTTGAACTCTTCAGGCGCTAAACCGCTATTTCCGTAGAAAATAGTTTGAGCAGCTTCTTGATTCATAGCCTCAAGGAATGCTGATGCTTCAGATAATCTGAAAGATCCAGCGTTTCCGTTAAGCTTACATAAATCAACGTCTACTTCAGACCATGCTTCCAACATACCACACTGTTCATCGATCTGAGCAGTTGTAGATTTCGAAGGTTGAACCCCTTGATTCAATAAACGCCAGTAGGTAGTTGGTAAACCAGTACGTACTGTTGTTCTATGACCAGTTTCTAAATTACCTTCAATCCATTGCATATCCTGCAATACTTCATTCGACTGACTCAATAATTCAGCAATCGCTGCTGTCTTACCATCTGGATCTTTACGTTTTGCCCAATCAACTAGTGTTAAGGCACCTGCACTTAATAAAGCCATTTTAATATTCTCCTATTAAATTAATTTTGTGGTCCATAGAAAAGTTCAACAATTGACTTTTCACTTGAAGCCTGCGAACCAGGCTGGACCAATTTATCAGAAGCCATCGACTTACCAACATTCATCATAAATCTAATAACTTCAGGATGATTCCCAAAACCATTATCTTCGACTAGTTTGATAAAGTTAGCATTACCGAATCGTTCCATAGCTCGTTTAGCGAGTTCTGCGTTTTGGCCGAAACGCTCGCCACCGATTTCTGGATCTTTCAAGCTTTGCTTAACCCATTCTGATTTCTCATTTTCATGATTTGAAACCAGACTGTCATGGTAACTCTTCACCGCGTTATGCTCCCTTTCGATTAATGCCTGGGCTACTTCAGGAGCTAAGTTCTTTTCCTTTGCATAGGATTTAACTTGCTCGATGATTTCAGGCTTAAGAAGAGATCCCTCAGGTAATTTAAGCTCAATCTCGATTGGCTTCGCACTAGCTGATTGGGATGCATCTGTTTGGCTTTGAGTACTCGCAGCGGCAGTAGCCTCGGGTATTACTGCTGCTGGCGTTACTGTTTCAGTAGTAGCAGCGTTCGGTGTTGCCTGGTCTGCTACGACCTGTGTAGTGTTTTCCATATTTAACTATCCTTTTTTTTGTTTAAAATGTTAATCATTTTTATATAAGCATCTGGATCGCAAGCTAGAATTTCTTTACGTAACTCTAGACCTATGGCTCGCTTACCTTCCTTGTAGAAAGTCTCGCTACCGCCTGTAAAGCTAGGCTCGTAAATCCCGCACTTCGCAATCAAACCCCAAAGAACTCTTAATCCCTGAGGCGTATTAAGAAGAAATTTAAGATCTTTATCGTCTTGATCATCTTGAAGCTTTTTTCTTGCTGTAGCATCTTTAACTTGCTTTTCATCAGCAGAATCTCGAACTAAAGGCTTGTTGTTAATCATGCTCGTCGCATCCTTCTGTAACTAAAAATGTTATAAGCATATGCTACGGTAGGCGGAATAATGATGTCACTACTCGGAGCCCAATAACTAGGTGCAAAATAAGCTGCTGCAAAATAACTCTTAGCAAACATTAATCACTCACATCATAAGTTAAAGAAGTTCTGTTACCGTTGCTATCAACAGTAGCCACAATTCGATTCTTATCATCGGTTATATTTCTAAAAGTTATAGTCGTGGTTTCGGCACCCGATACTTTTCCAGCTACAGAAGTAAGGATTAACCTTAAAGCTTCTCTGAAAGAATACCCAGTTTCAATTTCATTTTCATCAAATAGACTTTGAGCTAGACCTTCAGGGCTTAAAGGAGTCGCACCACCGGCACTAGCTTCCATAAAGCCGATTGCTGTGATATCGGAGTCTGTACTCATTAACCCAGACGATGAAGCTGTTACTGAAAAGATTGCTCCTAATAAAGCATCATCAACAACAATACTCATCGAACCGTCTGCATCTAAAGCAGCAGCACCGGCTAAAGCAGCACTCGTAGCAGCAATACTTAAAGTACCACTTAATACCGCACTTACAATTTGATCAAGCTGAGCGTTCGTTAAAGTTATTACTAAGCTTGCTGTACCCTCTAGGTTTCTACCACCTGCTAAGTTTGCACTGACTGTAAGCGCACCGCTACTTTGAGTGTGTGAACCCATACCGCCATCAGTAAGCGGCAAAACAAAAGTGTAAGGTGGTCGGTAGCCAACAGGTACACCATCAAACTTATTGAACTGGCTGAAGCGGTTTACGAATAAACCGTTGTTTCGATAGTTACTCGGTGTCACAGCAGCATATGCACCAGCCGTTGAAGTTCCGTTAGTGAACTGCGCAAGTGACTTATTTAGTACTGAGTAGTTACCGATTAAAGCCATCTGTTATCAACTCCAACCAAATTCTAAATGACCATAGAAAGCACTATTAACTGGAGTCGCAGCACCATGATAAATAAGCCAAGTTAAATTAGCACCGTCATACACTCTAGGCATACTAGGCATTTGATTTATAAATTCACGTTCAGAAGCAACACCGATTGTCGTCATAGGCATAACGATTAACGGCTTACAAAGTCCAACACTAAACTCGCCTGAAGTATAGGTAGCAGAAATCTGGACGTTATCTACTTTAGCGATCCCTGAATCACCAGCAGCTAACGGCATAAATGGCCCGTACTTACCTGCGCCTGTACCAGAATAAAGAATCAAACCATTTGCCGCTGCGGTTTTACCAACTGGTAGTACTGCAGGCGTAGCTTTACCAGTCGCCTGTGCACTATTCGTATAGGAAGCTAAACTTAAATTCGGTACACCGGCACCTAATGGAGTCGCATTATTCGCCCACATAAAAGCTTGAACACCTGCACCGTTTGTATATCTAGGCAATAAAGTATTAATCGTATGCGTACCAGTACCAGCATCAGTAATATTAACCGCAGATCCAGCTACTGCATTTGCGTAGGATGTAGCAAATTTGCAAGTCAAATCAGTCACTTTAATCACATAGTAATCAGTAGCTAAAGATAAACCTGCTGGTAAGGTCGTAGTAGTTGTTAACTGCACTCTTGTATAAGGCATTAAGTTTATATTTAAATGCGTACAAACATCAGTAGATGCATCAGCCGTAAACGTACTAAATGCACTTAGAGTATTAGTCATTGCTTGCGAAGTGATAGTAGTGGTCGTTGTTACTCGGTAGTAACCAACTAAATCAACAAGCATCAATATCGAAGGCATCGTCGTGGCTGCCGCACTAAAAGCAGAAGCATTCTTAATTATCTTATAGTCAGGCGATACGTCACCACCATGAGGGATACCTGTAGCGCCAGATGTAGTAAAAGAAACTGGATTAAAAGTTAAGTTCGTACCAGTGTTATACAAAGTATCTGCTGCTGGATTACCACCACCACGCGCTAGACACGACCACTCACCTGCTACGGCTACAGTCGTAGGTAGCATATTCTTATTCCAGTCTTGTCTATAAGACTTTCCGTTAGTTGATGTTTCGTTTATTAAGTCATCTAGACTTGTAAAGCCAGCCATTTAATCTCCTATTTCCATACACAATTTAGATAACCATTAAAAGCCACACCCGATAAACTACCGTTGGGCAAACATATAAAATTTAAATAAGCATCGTCTTGAATAACTGGCATTTCCATAGCTTCAGTAAAGAAGTCTTTTTCTGCTGGTGCCGTTTGTTCATAAAGCTGAATGTTGCAAATTGTTTTCACTAAAACTAAAGTAAATAAGCCAACATCAGGACCGGAAATCATAGTAACAGATTCAATCGATCTAACTCCGCTATCACCAGCTTGTAATGGTATGAAAGGCCCAGCCGCACCATTTGTAGCTGTAGCGCTTGTTACTATAGTACCAATTGCAGTCGCTGTATTTTGAATTACCGTCTGTGAAATGCGACCACTAACACCGTCAGAATTAGTATAGTTAATCCTAAACGTCTGACCACCAGTACGACCAGCAACAGACACAGCCATTACTTGTACGCCTTTACCATCAGTATATCTTGGTAGCGTAACCGAATTAGTTAACGTCTGCTCGTCTGTAGTACCTTCATCAATGAAAGGATAGTACATCAAGTAGTCACATAATCTAAAGTGCATCGGTAAACCAGTAGCACTAGTGGACGTTAAGCAAAGCTGACGTAATATCTTTTGCGCAGTACTGACGTTACCACCATGAAATAAACCACCATCGGTAGAGTACTTCATTTGTACCGAAACTAAAGGTGCAGCCGCATAGTACTGTGGTGGTGGGTTACCTGGACTCATCGACATATCAAACCAAAGCCCTTGTGTAGTTACCTGCACAGGAGCTTTTCTAAAGGTAGAAAACTTGTAGCTACCATCAAGTAACTCAGCATCTACCATCTGTTTGACAGAGTTAAATCCAGCCATTAATCCTCAATCAAGCGTGAAAGACAAAGATGACGCACTAAACTGCGGCTGAATGCCAGTACTAACAGGAATAGAAGTATTAAGCGCAGCTCGTACTATGATAGTCCCTGCACCTGATGCAGTAGTGACAATAGAAGCATAAGTAATCGTTTCGCTACCAGACGAGCATTGTGGAAACTGTTCCAAATTTGCATTTGAAACTGAGTTACCGCTGACTGTAAAATCAGAAGCACGAGTTAAAGCAGCTCTAGCATAAGAGCCATACGTAGCTTCATTTGTTACAGCGGTGCCTGCTTCACCTGGATCTGCAGTATGAAGTGCTATCCATAAATCAGTGTTAGCATTCCAAGCTAATGCTGTACCTACGAAAACCTGGTTTAGAACTGCCGTTTCAGCAGTATTTGAAAATGACATAGTTTATCTCCTAATTAAAATTGAAACCGTTAAATTTGTTGTACCATCGCCTGCAGTAACATTAGGTCGCATATATCTAACGACTTCCATTATCTGCTCGATCTTAGAAGCTGTTAAATTAATATCGTTGCCTTGAGGATCTGTTAACGTGTTCCAATTAGAACCGTCATTAGATCCTTGAATTCTTAAATTGCCACCGCTACCAAAAGTGCCAGTCACTTGTACTGATCTATCTGGTGAACCTGGCATTTCTAAAGCTGATCCAGTATCTCCGTTAGCCATACCAGCCCACGTAATAACGTGCGCTTTATCTTTCCAAGTCTTAATAGGATCTACCGTAAAAGATATTACCGACATTAACCAACACCTGCATCTGTTAGCATCGCACTTAAAGCCGTATCACCATCTTGATTAACTGGAGTCTGTGATAAAGTCTGCGCAGTCTGAGCCATTTGAGCAGCTTGAGCTTGCTTAGCCGCTGCTTGCTGTTGCTTAGCACGAGTATCACGCAACGCTGCTACTTCATCATCAGACCTAATAATGTTAGGTGGTACTGCAGTCATATCTGCGTACACGTTTACTAGCTCATCTGATTTTACCTTGTCGTAAACCGCAGCGTCTACTTGACCAAGACCACTAATAAATCCTGAGAATCTATCTACACCACTGATACCAAGCATCTTCTGAGCTTGAGCCATGATCGAAACGTACTCTACACGTAGGTTCATACCCTCTAATTCAGGTGGCGGTGGTGGTAAAAGGTTTTGATTAATATGATAATTGAAAGCAATGTCAGTCAAAGGATCAAGCAAGTCTTGATTTAAGTACTCTAATACCGGACCTAGCATGAGCATCTTTTCTTGTTTACGCTCGTTTACTTCTGTAGCGGTAGCGGCACGTTCCATTTGATCGATCATTAAAAAGATATTCTTAAAGAACGACTCATCAACTCTACGACGAATCTCTTGCTGCTTAACCTGCATCTCTTGAACTCTAAAGTTAACTTCAAGCGCTGGTCGTAACCCTCTTGGTTGATCAGCGTCACTATAATTAGTATCACCTGGCAGCTGAGTGACCACTTGGTTTTTCATAGAAGTTGGCGCGATCATAGGCGGTCTGATCATCTTATCAATCGCTTCCATGATTCTTTTCTCGCCATGTTGAAGCTGCTTAATATCACCTAAAGCTTCCATACCAGGGCATGACGTAGCGTAAACATCTTCACCCGTTACTTCCCATCTAGGGCATAGAACAGGGAAGTTTTCATAACCAGATTCACGCAAGAAAGTATTATCCATTGCCGAATCTTTTTGCTGACCACTCACTCCGCGCTCGTAATAACAAGATGAGAATTTTTTGAACTTAGAATTTAATTTGTTTTTATCGTAGTCCATATTAGGTGCAATAACGTGACAGACATCAACCCAAGTCTGGTATTGCCCTTTATCCCAAGCGCTTCTTACCGCAGTAGAAAAGTTAGACCAGTCGGCTTTACCGTTTTTAGTAACGCCAAACTGCTCAACTAATTGCTGTACGGTCATTCTAAAGTCTCTGATAAATGTATTGACCTTACCCTTGTAATCTTTTGCGATCATGTATGAACCAATCGGAAAAGACTGAGTCCATAAGACTTCGCCCGTGAAATCCTCTTCAACGTACATGGCTGAGGTTCCGAACACACCAAGATCACCGTAAACCGATGGTAGCGTATTATATAGATTAGATCTTAAGTAGGATGTTGACATGATCTTCTGCGCATCAGCCAACCAGTTTCTAACAGGTCCAAACTTATCAAGCGAAGGATCTGGTGTTGTTAGTTTAAACCACGGCCTAGCAGGTGAAGTAATACCGGCCATCATGCCAGATCTTAGAACCCTTGCTGCAGCTGTTGCCGTACTATCAATGATATATTTGTTTCGCTTATCGCCCTTGTTAACATCAGACATATTAGATCTAAGTCTGCGCGGTAAAATGTAGTCCGATAATTCTCGCCAGTGTGATGTAAATGTAGCGCGTTCTATTTCAAGTTGAGAGCGTAGAACTTCGTACTGCTGTTTTTTATTAAGTGAATTAGCCATTAAAATTTACCTGGCATTTGGAAAGTGCTTAACTGCCGCATTCTTACATCTTCTTTTATCTTATTATCTGCAGCGGTTTTCTTATCGACTACAGCCTGATCTTTACGAGCCTGATCAGTAGCCGTTTGAGTACCTAACATACTAGGCGACTGAGCTATTAAATCAGCTGGATCTGCACCAGTTAGTAACGTGCGTTTACGAGCGCCAGCAGCTTTATTACGTTGGCCTGCTAACTTCTCTGCAAACATTCCCTCATCAGTAGCTTTTGCCTGAGCCTCAGAGTCTAGCTTAACTTGAGCAATGTCATTAGCTGACATCTGCTTTTTAGCTGCCGCTGCTTTATCAGCCTGAATCTGAGCTTGAGTTTTACCGCCTAGTGCGCCAGTCACGCCTTCACTTAAATCACTAATAAAAGATCCAACGCTACCACCCACTATAAACTCCTTGCGTATAATTTTTCTACCGACTTGTAACCCATCGGTATTAGCATATCGCTGTAATCGTACTTGTCAGAGACGCTTACAAAAACTACCGACACGCCTAGGCTTTTGAATATGTTTTCTGCAAATTGCATTAGAACTTTACCAATGCCATGTCTGCGATAGTCTGGTTTTAAATAAATTGAGTCTTGATGCGCCTGTAATATGGCAACATGATTATGCTTGTTGATGAAATAAGTAGAGTAGCCAATTAGATCACCGCCAGACTTAACTACGAATAGTTTCATCTTTCCATGCTTTTCGGCTTCTATATATAGAGCTTTGTTTGGTGCGAACTCGTAATCTGTATGATACGAGATCTCGTTAAAGTGCGATTGCATTAGCGGTAGCATCTGATCGAAGTGTGATTCAAAGCTAACTAATGATATTTGATAGTCTGGTTGATCTTGATGCACCTAAAAATTGTCACGCTATAGTTTAGATATGGCAACATTTATTTATTCAATTGCTGGACTCTTTATTGAAATCCATTGGATCGTACTCTACTTTTGACGTAGAATGCGCACTTCCAACTTGCGCAAGTCTCATTGCATCAGTACGTGCAGCTTCAGGCATACTGAAAGTCAAGCATAAAGCATCGGCTAAATCAGGACTAAAACCCAAGCGCTTCTTTATCTGCTCTTTGCTTTCAAGCTGAAACTTGCCGTTAGTAAACGAGTATTGAGGTGCAGCTAGTTCTTTAATTAACCGTGAATCATTCGGCAATGTACCACCGCGCTTGATCCATTCAGCCGCTTGAAACCATATGTATGAGCGCATATTAAAGTACTTTGGATCTGGTGACACAGAAGAGAAGTTCACTTCAGTAGGTGAGTGACCAGCTTGCAATAAGGCATCGACGACACCTGAACCATAGCCGCCAGTCCCGTCTACAAACTCCATTTCACTATTCCATTTGTTCTTTGAGTGAGCTACGCGAGCAGCGACTTCATTGGACCTTAATCCTTTTAACACCAGCGGTTTGAAAGCCCTGAGTCCTTGCCTTGGGAATATGCACGAGTCATCGGATCCGAACCTGGCCACGTCAACACCTAATCGTTTTTGCGCCCAATTGTAGGTGGTTTCGTGTATCTGTCGATTAACTGCGGCTTCGATCTCACTGAGAGATAGTAAAGTATTAATAGCTGAACTAGGAAACTCACCAAGAATAAACGCCTTAACCCAAGGATTATCTCGCCCGTATTGTACAATCTGCGTACGCGCCCACTCGATATCAATCCTTGGACTACGGTTAGGATCATCAGGATCACCAGTAATACGTATAATATGCCATTGATCTCTGAGTGTTGTAGCTGCTGCATATAACATCCCGTCATGTGAGGTTGGATTACCGGCCTGTAAGATCTTACCGAATATAGGTTTAGTCGATAGGCCCTGCTCAGCTGATTTAATAATAGACGGTGGTATATCGCCAGACTCGTCTATTAGATATAAGACGTACTTACTATGCAGACCTGAAAGTGTACGACCGATAGCTTCAGTATCAGCAGTCTGCGCAAAGCCACGTGCGGCCATAAACCAAGTATTAGGATGATCTTTTGCGTAGATCCTAGTCTGAGTCCATTCAAAAGCAGACATCAATAGCTCGCTACGGGATTGCCATTTAGACATTTCAGACCATAGATTATCCTTCAAATTGTCTGATGTAATAGATACGGCTGCAGCCTTTGGATGTTCACCTACATCACCCATAACTAATAGAAACCACCAGCCACACCAACATAGTAAAGTTGATTTACCAGGACCAGCGCAGGCTTGTAGCGATATCCTAAACATCTTAGGATCATCGGAAGCAAAGGCTAATAGACCTAGCTCTTGCCATTTATCAGGCGTTGCTTGGAACTCTTCTAAAACGAATTGAAGTATATTTTCACGGTAGCGTTTGAGTTTACTCACTCTTCTTAGAATCACGCACCAATTGTTCAAGAGTCAAGTTACCTTTAACTTCATGCTTTTCAACCAGCATAGATAGATGCTTCATGACTAACTCGATGCTGCGGTTCTTATCGATAAGTTTTACGCGCTTGGTGTCACCTATATATGTACGGTCCTTGCCAGCGCCTTCAAACTCTTCAAACGATTCAACAGCGGTTACTGCAGCGGCTACCGAATTAGGCCATGACTTGACCGGCAACAGGTTATTATTCTCATCATATAGCTGTCTTATATCGGCACTACTCACGTCCATAATAAGCTTAAAGATCCTTTCCTTCGCCCACTCTTTGCGATCCTCTAAAGCCTGATCATACGCCTTATTCCTATTCGACTCGGTGCGTATCCATTTCAGAAGACCAGCGTAATTTATGCCTAAAGTTTCAGCAAGATCGATAAGTGAGCCGCCCATAGAGACATGAGCGCAGACTTTTTGAATGGCATCAGAATCACTGAAAAAGTTGTATTCGCGCTCTTTTAAAGACATCATTTCTTTCGACATTTTCACCTCTTTTTTATTTTGTAACACGTGATTTTGCCAAATCCAACATATAGGTTTTTAAATATAAAGTAACACGTGCTCACGTGTAACACCGAAATTCCATATTATATATATTACAGCATATGTATCAATTTACATATATACCCTAAAAACGGTATTATTATTTTAAATCTTTATATATATATTTAGGTGTTACAACTGTTACAAATGAAACAAATCAACAATATCATACACTTACAAAAAGCACTTTAGGTGTTACAAGCTGCTACTAGCTGTTACAATAAAAGGTCTAGTTTTCTGTCATAATCTGTCATGAAATAGTGGTGTAAGTGAGAATGGTTATCAATAACTAGGTCTTAATATGATTAATAATATCATATGATATCGAGAATAATATTATATCAAATGATATGAATAGGGCGACCACCCCTAAGTTTTGCGTGTGAAATGAATGAAGAGAAATCATGAATTCGTATTGGAGTAATCCTAGAGGTGGCCTTGAAGTATCTGTGTCTACCCAAATAATCGTCATCAATTAAAGAAACTTGAGTCCAGAAAAAAGAAAACCCCAGTTTTTAGGCTGAGGTTATCAAGAGCTGTCGTTGTTTGATCGAGTTCACGGGAAACAATAATCTACTGAGCAGCTTCAATTAAGTCAATGATTTCTTCTAAAGATTCAACAGTGTATAGCTCAGCGCAATCATCTTTGTATGCGTCCATATTTCTAAAGATAACAGAAGATTTAAACTCAGCACCAACCGCTGAATTACTCATGACTAGTCTTATTTCTTTGATATTAACAATAGATGTTTCATTCCTACTCATATCTGTGTGATGGGTTATTCTAATAAATCCCTTCATTAATACTCCTCTTGTTGTAATTTATTTGGTGCATAGTTCTTAACTACTCTAGGCGGCATTTGCCTATCTATTTTACTTTGAATTTCTGGTGATAGCTCTACACCTGTATAGCCTGGCCTTACCCAATACCTCGCATTATTTTTACCGTCTAATCTTATCTGTTTGTTTTCCCATCCAAGAGCTTTCATAGCCTTAGCTATTTGCTTGGATACACTGTCAGTAAACCTATCAAAATTACCATCTAAAGCGAACTTCCATATTTCATCAGATCTATGCTGTTGTACCGATGGCTGATCATCTAACCAAGCGCGAATAATATCTTCCCAAGGATGTACAGAAAGCCTTGCTGCTTGCTCATCTTTAGCTGACTCAGGTACGCTAAAATATTCAAAGCCTTCCTTATGCATTTGTACTGCTTCGGCATATAGCTGTTCACGGTTATCTTGAATGTATTTCATGTCTATAGTAGTAGTTTTTACAGGCCAGAATCTACGACCACCAGTTTCATCTTGAAGGTATCTTTCATCATTGGTGGTACCGACGAATATACAGGTACGTGGCACGTCTTTAACTCGTCTATCCCAAGGTAGCCTGAAGTTATCTACGCTACAGCTTAGCTTCTTTTTGATTAAAGTATTCTCAGCTTTTTTAAAATGATTAAGTTCAGCGAATTCAATGATGAGTTTACCCAATAAGGATCCCTCAAAGTCTTTGTTATCAAGTGCTGCTTGAGGTTCAGCAAACCACTTCTCACCAACCAAGGCTTTAAGGCTGGATGATTTGCCTGTACCCTGGATACCCTCTAAGATCACCATGTTATCGAACTTGCAACCAGGCTGGTTAATACGTGCTACTTGAGCTACAAAGAAGTTCTGGCTAACTTTACGAGTGTATTCGTTATCTTCTGTTCCATAGGCCCGAACAAAAAACTCCTCTACGCGAGCAACACCATCCCATTTTAAAGATTCAAGCCAAACTAAAGGCTCATTTCTAATATCTTCAAGGCAAGCAACGTCCATAGCATCAAAGAAATTAGGCTTAGCCATAGTTTCAAAGCCATACTTATGTTGGAAAAGTACCCATAGTTTCTTTATAAGATCATCTTCTAATGGCTCTTGTTTACCGAAATAGTTTGTAAATCCCTTTTTATAAAAGTCATCGAACCAGAACTTACCTTTAAATTGAGGATGCTCGCTTAACACAATCTTTGCATTGGATGCATTTGGAATGATGTAAACCTGCTTTGCTATCTCTTTTGTCTTTAACCCAAGCTGCTGAGCCATGATTGAAGGTACGTCACTAATTTCACCGACAAGTTGTTGAGAATGATTATCACCTTCAGCATCCATAAGTTCAGCTTTAACGTGCTTAATAGGCTTTGTAAGAGGCTCTAATATTCCCGGTCTCTTTGCCCAGTCTTTAAACTTTGACCAATCCCAGCCTTCAGCTAATGCGTCTGCAGCATCCCATCCCGAGTTAACATCAGGACGTATTACTTTGATTTCTTCAGTATCAACTAATAATTTTGAAGCAAGAAACTGCATAGCCTTAATGCCAGGCTCATCAGCATCAGGCCAAAGGACTAGTTTACGTCCTTTTAATGGAGATACGTCAGCTTTAGTTACGGCTGATGCACCACCTGGCCAAGTAGTTATAGTATAGGTATTACCAGCGATTGATTCGGCTGCTACTGCGGTTTTCTCACCCTCTACGACCATTACTGGCTTTGTTGGGTTAGCTACAAGTTTGTCTAAGTTATATAAAGGACGTAGGCCGGAAGCCATTTTAGGGATCCATTTGCCTGTGTCGGTGAAAGACATGGGTTTAAATTCTTTTTTACCGTCTGGCATATCGTAGCGGTAAACGTAGAAAAGAGTACCACCATCAGCATCTTTATATACCCACTTATTTGAAGGTAGTATGCCTGACTTTGGTACTTCACCGGGATCGCTTACGTTAGGTGGTGGTTTTATAATCTTAGCGGTATAATCAAGCTGTACTGGATACGTGTGTTTTACGGGTTCATTCAGATACTTATTCATTAATTCAGACTTAGCTTCACTATTTGAAATACCCTTAACAGCAGCATAGTAACTAACGATATCATTACCTTTATCACCACCGTTAAACTCAGCCCACTTGCCGGTTTGCATATTGAATTTAAAAGAGTCACCTTCACCACCGTTTATTTGGCCAGCAGTATATTCACGGCCTACGACTTTACCGCCAGGCGAATAGGTATTGAGAATACTTTCCCATCGCCCACGCAGGCGTTCAGATACCTCTTTATAATTGCTCACTGAATCCCCCCAAACCAAAACAACATCAACAGACAGTTTTTTATTATTTCTAGAATTTGTTAAGGCTTGCAAACAAAAAAGATATTATCACTCAGGGTCAAATAAGGGCTTTGTATCTGACTTCTTTTCAGGACGTTTTGGTAGATCGGCTAATAATAATTGTCGCCGCTCATTAAGAGGTGACTCGGACCACTTCTTATACAACTGCTGTAGATGAGAACGAGAATCAGTAACGCACGCAAAAGCGTTTGTCTTAATCTTATCGTGTAGGAAATCCCATTGTTCTACTGATACGTTGTAGCGCTTACCCTTAGCTTTTAGTTCTATCCATGCGGCCATACCATCGATGAAGTTACCGCCAAGATCTGAGTGCCCTTCGATAACTTTCTGACTTAGATAACCACCATACTGCTGCGACCACACCGCTTTAGAATCATAGATATCCATGCTAGCACCGATAGATTCAAGCCAGTCTAAGCACTCGCTTTCAACTAGCTTTTCAGGCGCTTCATTTTTACGTGTAGCTTTAGGTTCAAAATTTCTTTTGTAGTTATTTTCTAGAGCTTTAAGGACGCCTTTTTTATAGTCGTAGGTCATCCATTAATTGAAAATGAGAATCAATTAGAGGTCAATTAGATATTACGCCAAAGCCAGCGAATAATAACGACCGCCAGTATTAGGTATAGAAAGTTATAAACTGTAAACCAAGATGGTACGTTAGCTAGATTCATATAATTTCCTTTATAAAGCTGAAAGTAGGCACCACGCGACCGGTGCTTTGTCTCCGATATTTAAAGCGGCATACACTGGGTTTAGCAGTCTCAACCGTCGGTCGTATTCTATACGTTAATGAGCGTTTCTCCAGTGGTCGAATACAGTTTGACGGAATCGAACCGCGCTCAAATTCCCAACCACAGCTTTCAACGCCGCTACTTTCAATTAAGCTTTCTAACGTGTATTTACAGCCGAACCGCTGCACCCTCGCAGGCATCAAAAAGCTTAATTCAAAGAAGCTACATTACACTCACTACGCAATAATGATTATCATACTTTTCAATCGCTTCTTTAAACGCTAAGGCATAGTTGTAGTCATGAAAAAACGTAACTGTATGTGGCGACATATAAGCGTAGGTCTTTACCATGTAGTACTGTGTAATCATATAACCACCTTCACCGTATTAGCTTCAGCCTTAGCCGCTTCAAACGCAGCATCAACTGACTCGCATACTTTAGCGGTAGAAATTACGGGATGCCAATCAGATTCGGTATCATTACACGCCGAGATATAAGCGCCTTTTAGTACTGAGTCAGTAGCTTCTAAAGATGTAGCTGCAGATACCGTGAAAGTTACGTGTTTTACTTTAGTGTAGAACATATTTACGTTGTAAAGTTTCATTTAAACCCCTTGTTTTTATACGTATCAGTAAGTCTTGCCTGCGCAGTTCCTACATATTCATACCGGGTAGATATCCAGTACTGGCATACTCCGAAAGTTTTAAACTTATCTACTCGTAGCATACGCATATTATCGCGCATGACTTCAGTGTACGTTTTCTTAGCTGGAATAAATAAGAAGATGCACCAAAGTAGAAAAGGTACATCCCTTGTCGTATATACTGTCATCTTTCCTCTACCATTTTAACTAGTTCATCAGCTTTTAGATAATGGATCTTATCTATTCTGTCTAAAACACCATATAAAAAGTAGCCATCAGGATGAGACTGGATATCAACTACTCTTGAAGTCGTGTTATATTTCTTGATTAGTACCCAGTCGGATATCTTTAATGGTTTCGTTAGTTCTATTTGCATCACTCCGCCTCAACCATTTTGGTAAGCTCTGATTCTGTGTGATCATACGATTCGCCATCATGATATGTGTAGTAGGTTATTCTTTGTTTTTCTGTTATTGAAATGCTCGCAATTTTTCTAATGATATTGCTATCTTTTATAAGCACCCAGTCACCCACATCAAACTTCGTAGTGATTGTCATAACCCATCCAATCGCTGCATTTAGGACAGTGGTCTTTTCTAAAAAGCCAATCATCTAACCATCTATCTAAAAGATTAATTATACCTTCGTTGCCCTCAGAAAAAGCCATCTCATATTTAGCATCCATTATGATATCAAAAGTTTCCTTATCCATTCACCCCTCCCCCTTTGTATCACCAACAACTTTAGGAGTACGCACCGAATGACCGCAGTCTTGGCATCGCTCATAATAATAAGCTTCAAAATCCTGCCGTTTTCCTAGACGATGAGGTGCTCCGTTTAAACACTCAACCCTTCTAGATGTGAAGGTCCGCGTGTGTTCTGTTTCAAATGCAAAGGATTTATGACAGTTTGCGCATTCATAGTTATAGCTTTCGTCAGCAGTTTCCCATGAGTCCTCTTCATCGTAACCACAGTACGGACAAACTAAGCTGTCGGTATACCTATTATTAAAACCAGATCCGTAACACGAAGGACATTTTTTATCAGGTACAATTTCTTCTGGTTCAAAAACGCCTTTGTATTTATGATAGATGCCGGTGCCTTTGCACGATGAACATTTGTCTGCCGTTTTCACTTCTCACCCCGAGCTTTTTCGAGCGCTTCACTCATTCGTCACTCGCTAACATCCATCTACAACTTCCACCATAACAATTAATTTTCTTATGAATCATTTTGACTCCCATAAAATATCCTGGCGTCTTAAAATCTAAGACATCGTGTTTCATTACCGCAAAGTAACTTTCTGAAAAGAATTTATCTTTCAATTCAGTATCTATTAATATTAAAAAAGCTGGCTTTTTACCGTTGAATTTTTCATAAGCCATTATCTCATGCATAATAATATTTGTAAGTGGTGTTTCACTCATTCGCTCTCCTTAAGCGCTTTACGGGCTATTGAATCTGCGTGCAAAATTATCAGGTGCATGGTTTCCTTATCCACTATGTGAAGTCGAGATTTATTTTCATCGTTTAAGGTAACTATCTTAAGCGACTCCTCATAAACGACGACCTGCTGCTTAAGCCGTTCGTTCTCTGCGCGGAGGTCATCAAACATATTCACAATAGTTTCTTCAGCTAAGATGCGCATTTCATAATTTGTATCAAGTTTCATTTGTAATAGTAACGCTTTTAAATCACTCATTCGCCCATCTCTTTCAGTGTCTTAATATACTGCTCAATTGAAGTTTCAATTTGCTTTTTGCTAATATTTTTCATGCGACAACAACCAATTAGAAACAGCAGCTTTATTTCTACTGAGGTCTTTATTTCTTTCACCCGCTCATCCTTCACGGCCATGGCAGCGTCGTAACCGGCATTGTGGAAATCTACTAAATCTTGACCAACCCATAGAGGTTCATTCGGAGAGTAAATCATCTTCTTTGCTTCGATTAATTTCTTTAGCGATTCATCGCGCTTGCTATCGCTGGTCATGGTGACTCCTTTAGGGCTTCGGTAGCTATTCTACAATTATCTTCAAGTGCTACCTGCGCATATTCTAAACCTGTAGTCGGTCGCGAAGGCGGTCCAACTTTTGTTAATCGTTCTAATACCGCTTCCAGCCGCTTCACACGCTCAATCGCTGACTGATAGGCGGCGTATTCGATGACTTTAATTTCATCCCAATTTTCAGGTGCCAATACTTTTATTTCTTGCTGTTCTAAATAAACAAAACGTAAAGGGCTACAATTTTTCTTACCTTCGTAAATCCAAAATTCTCTCGGCTTATCGATTGGGTCGTGGGTCATTTTGGCCTCTCCCCTAATATTTCAAGTAAAATTTCTGGCTTCCAAGGCTCACCCATATTTTCTTCAGCAAACTTTTCCATTTGAGCTTTTTTAAAATCCCAAAACTCCCCAGTTAAAGGTATATCTCTAGCTACTTTATTAAATATCTGTAAAGTCAATTCGTGTGAAAAGCCTGAATGTCCTTCAGCAAAATGAGTCTCTACTAATTTCATTACCGCTTCGCCAATCATACCGCCATAGTCAGAATCTTTATTAAAAAGTCCTGCCATTTCTAAATTTTTTCTTGCATCACTTGATACGCTCATCAACCCTCCTTCTGCGCGGTCATAGGTCACCGCATACCTAATAGCAGCGGCATCTTTTTGTTACTGTAAGCGTTTTCAATTTCTGGTAACACTACTTGGTCAACCGTCTGACCGTTCGGCAAAACAATGTGAGCCATAAACTCTTGTTCTAGGGTAGTGATGCCGCTTTCAACTGATTCTAATTTACCCTTGATACATAGAAGTAAACACCGCCAACGACTGCGCTCCAATTGTTCAATATGTTTTTGCGACATGATACAACCTTTCTTATCTTTTTCTTTTCCAGCAACAGGTAACGGCAAATTAAAACGTATTCTTCTATTCTTCATTTCAAACTGCACGACTGCTTGATTATTTTGTTCACCAAAAGCAAATGCAGTCGCCATATATTTACCAAGCAGCTTTCTAATTTCACCTTGGCTTCGGTCTACAGGCACCGAAGTTGTACTCGCGTATGTCATATTTTCGCCAACGTGTGGACGACTTCGCGAAACAAATAATCTTTCGTTCGCTGCGCTTGAGGCAAATCTGCATAATCGACCATGCAAGGATGTTCTTTCTTTTCTGGATCTTTAACCGGTCCATAAACCCATCCTTCAGATTGTTTTTGTTTCTTCCAGGAAATATGCGAGTCTTCCGGTTCCATGGTTAAGCCGGAATCTAAATGCGCCTTCACTCCTGCAATCGCAGAGTTTACTTGCCAATCTGGAGCTAGTTCCCATTCCGGTTGCGTATAATCGGCCAGGGCCGCACAATACGCTTTGTTTACATTATGGCAAACCATTGCGATTTGTTCGATTGTTAGTTTCATACTTTTTCCTTTTCTTCGTTGTTAATGGGTATTTGGCGTCTTCATCGCCGTACTCCTTCAGTGCTTCACAACAAAACGTAAAGATTAACTCAGCCTCGTCTTTATCACATTGAATATTTCTAGATGCCATTCTGTTTTTGACTGCCTTTAACGCCTCCACCAACTTCTTAGCGCGTGTTCGTTGCCAGTCGGCGCCATAACAAAAGCCGGAAAAGCGTGGCTCTATTCTACTTGATGCGGCCAAATTATCTTCGGCTTCGTTTTCTCTGAAGTGTTTCATCGCTGCGGCATCGCGCTCTTCGGTGTAGGTCATAGAGGGCTCACAATCCAGCTACCTAGTGGGCGTAGAATTTCACAAGCTACAACTCTTGAGAAAAGCACTATTTCAAACACTCGATAGCTTGGTTCACATTTAAAAGATCTATCCATGGAAATAGGTATCGATATAAACAGCATTAAAAATATCCATAAAAATAATGTTCCAATTATTGGTCGCTTCATCTCGCCGCCTTTCTGGGGGTTATTTACCAGCCATCGCCATTGCCATCGCCATTGCCATTGCCATTGCCATTGCCATAGCCATTGCCATTGCCATTGCCATAGCCATAGCCATCGCCATTGCCATAGCCATAGCCATCGCCATAGCCATCGCCATAGCCATTGCCATTGCCATTGCCATTGCCATTGCCATTGCCATAGCCATA
>ERZ869921.162-NODE-162-length-42107-cov-23.344193_pt1 | contig 42107 bp, 66 predicted proteins | sample MGYA00579310_ERZ869921 | MGnify/ENA primary metagenome ERZ869921 (study PRJEB32216, sample SAMN09231816) | wastewater metagenome | place: USA: Maryland | collected 2016-06-21 | study: EMG produced TPA metagenomics assembly of the PRJNA472060 data set (Reclaimed... | reverse complement strand
CGCATCCGATGAACAGGTCGCGCAGTGGCTGGCCGTTGACACTTGGATGTCGCCCGCAGATGCATTGGCCGCTGGGCTAATCGACAAAGTGATCACCGACGCGCCGCGCAGTAACAAACCGACCGCATGGGCGCGCACGTTTCAGATGATGGCTTCGTCGAGCATTCCCGCCGAAGTCCGCGCCCGAGTAGAGCAGCAAGATCCACCACAACCACAGGCCGCTGCGACACCGCAACCGGCTCCACTTAAACGAGGGAACATGATTAAGAACCCCAAGATCCAAGCGCTTCTTGCGCTCGGGTTGTCTGCGTTTGCGCAAGCTGGCGCACTGGCCAAGGTTGGCGATGACGACGAAAAAAGCGTCGGCACCATGCTTGATGGCATTGATACCGCAGCGCTCGCGACCGCGGCTGGCGATGTGAAGCAGGACGCCTCGGAACTGTTGGGTATCAAGGCTGCCGTAGTGACCGCCACCGGTAAGACCGTGGGCCTGGCTGGCGCAGTGGATGCGCTCGCGATGTCTGCAGCTCATGCCGCCATGCTGGGCACTGAGTCGCGCGCTGCCACGATCAAGCGCCTGCTTGATGAAGCCGTGACACCACCCAAGGCCGCTGCTGGCCAAGCGCAAAAGCCACGCAAGCTGTCGCCAGAGCAGGCGCAGAAAATGGCCGCTGATTTTGCGACCAATGGCCGCACGATTGAGGACGTGATCACCTGTTTGTCACTGCTGCCAGCGCTGCCCGAACTGAACATGACCGAGGACCACGGCGTCACTGCGCCGACTGCAGAAACTGCCGCGCCTGGCCTCACTGCCGATGAGCAAAAGCAGCTGGAAGCCGAGATTCTAGCCAACATCAACCGAGCCAAGATCACGGGAGTCGCTTAACATGGCCGCAACTACTGTACAGCGCCGACCGAAATGGCTCGGCGAGCACGCAACTCGGCACGGTGCGACCAGCATCCTGCGCGGTACCAAGTTTGAGGCTGGATGGCTGATTGCCAACCATGACGGGCGCTTGATGGCATACCCTAACGGTGGCTTTAACAACGCATTGACCGCAATTGACGGCGGGCCGTTGCAAGTGCCTGGCGCCGATGCCAACGGTGGGCTTCGCATCATTGCCAAACGCAAAAGTGTTTCATTTTCACTACAAAACGGCGCATCTGTTGCCGTTTCGGTGCTGCAAAACGGCGTGTTGTTGACGTGCCCTGTTGCGTCAACCACTGCAAATGCAGCACGCGCGGCGCTTGCCGGAAATGCAGAAGCTGCAAAATTGATCGACATAGGCGTGACTGGGTCCGGACTTGGGCTTGTCGCAGCCATTGCACAAACGTCCGTTCCGTGCGTGACCCTGTTTGGCGTGTCCAAGGTACCGGTCGATGCGTCCACCATGGCAACCGACACACCAATTGTTGTCGGCTCCGCGCTGGAAGCACAGGGCGACACTGGGTGCTTTGGGCTGCTTTACTCGGATGCGCCCCATCCTGGTCAGTGCGTCGATATCATCAACAACAACGAAGTATCTCCAGTGCGCACGTATCTTTGCTTGACCGTCGAATGCGTGTCAGTGCTGGAAGATCTAGCCTTTTGCGAAGTGGGTGAATAGTCATGCCGATTTACTCGGGCGTAAGCCAAGGCGCACTAGACGCCAAATTCAATTCGACCTGCACGTCCCTGTCGCGCGTGTGGCTGCAGCAGGGCTTTGCGATGTACAACAGCACGCTGATCAGCGACATCGCGCGCGTCGAGACGGGCAACCGCAAGGCGCTTGTGCAACAGAAGCTGATCATCAACGCCAGCAATTACAAGATCGTTGGCCTCACTGACCCGACTGAGTACACCAAGAATCCGCCCAAGATCATTGCGGAATGCGGTTACAGTCGCGTCGATTTGTTCGCGATCGACTGGGGCGATCTTGAGGATGACGACAGCAAGATGTCGACTCTTGCGTCGATTCCTGAGCTTGGGGGGTACCCTGCGCTTGTGCCGCTCACTGAGTCGCTGCGCGTGCTAGCCAACAACAAGGTCACGCTGTATGATGACAAGCCGCTATTTGATGCGACGCACAACATCGACCCCTTTGGCACCAGCGCGGGCACTGGCTCGAACATCATCAGCCAGGCGCTGACCGGAGACGGCTGGAATAAGGCGCTGCAGCAGATCATCACGCGCAAAGATCCGGGCTCGAAAAACAACAAGCCCCAGATGCCGAACGGCAGCTTGAACGGTCGCAACCTCACGATCCTCTGCGGTCATGTGGGCGTTGCGTCCGCGCTGGTGAAGATCTTTGATCCGGCTAGCCAGTGGGCAACGCAAGTCGAGGCCGGTATCAGCGCTGCCAGTGAGTCGCGCCGTGTCTATACCCAGGCCACGATTCAGCTGGTTCCTGAGATGGCAGCAATCGGTAACGACTCCAATGTTATCACCGACCCTGCGACGTACTGCTACATCATGGTTAACAACACTCCCAACCGGGGGCTATTCTGTCGCATCCCAGATCTGCCCACCGTGTCCGAGCCCGAGCGCATCGCTGACAAGCACATGACGCGCCGCAAGGGCTTTCAAACCTTTGGCATTGAGCCGTCCTGGCCGTGGGCGCTCTACAAGTGGAACTTCACCTAACCCATGCTGCTACCTCCTGTTACCGTTGCTGAGTTGGTCGATGACGGGCCAACTCTTGTAGCTGCTGGCAAGGCAGAAAACGTGCTTTGCCAGGGCTATCTAGGCGTGCGCGTCTACAACAACGGCTCCGCTGCTGTGTCGGTGCGCCCGTGGATTTATCGCGATGGCAGGTGGTGGGCGTGGCGGTTTGACGCAGCCGGTGCCGGAGTTGATCCGGTCACGGCAGATCCCGCGCTCATGAACGGCACTGCAACTGGCCAGTTCATCGGCAACGGGCTATCTTGCCCTGTCGCCCTAGTAGTCGAATCTGGAGACGGTGACGACATCGCAGAAATGCACCTAGACATCCTCTAAATGATCTACCTATCCGCAGATGGTCGCGAACTTTGGGTGTTAGCCGCTCCGCCTAGCCTGCTTTTTGGCACGGCAGACAACGGCGCTCAGGGCATTGACCAGGGAACGATAGCCGCTCCAGTGCGCATCATCGGCACTGGTAGTGGCGTCGTGACCTGCGGCGGTATCCCGCGCATGGACATGACCGTGCGCGTGCGCTGTACTGTAGGCGGGGAGATCAACGACAACTCGACGGTGAATCCGAGCGCTACCGTGCTGCCTGCGTTTGAGGTGTCAGCGGATGACGGTGCAACCTGGATGCCAGTGCAGACCGTGAGCGAACACCGAAACCGGGCCGAGATCCTGGTCGCCAAGCTCGGGCTAACCGTGCGCTTTGCAAATGGCAGCGCTGCGCCTTCGTTTGTCGTCGGCGACGTGTGGCAGTTTGCATGCTCGGCAAGTGAGACGGTCAAGGCGCTGGTGCCAGCTGTCTGCGCCGACATGGACGACTACCTAAACGCGACCTATGATCTGCCGCTCACTGCAGCTGCGCCAAACTTTGTTTTGAAGGCGTGCGAGCTCCTGCGCTGGTATCTGATCAAGCAGCTCGGCCAAGCGCACGATCAAGGCATGGCCGCGTACGAGCCCAAAGAAGTCACCAAGTGGCTAGCAGACCACCAGGCCGGGCGCATGCCAAAGCCAAAAGACCTCGGAATCACCGAAAAGCCACCGGGCACATCGTTTGTCTACAGCCCTAGGCCGCGCGTGCTCCGTAACGAGTTCCCGATCTAGTCACCCCGTATACTTTTTGCATGGGCGTCACTGGCGATTTTGCACGAGCTGACAGATTGGCGGGCGCGCTTGCTGCCATGTCTGCAGATGCGCGCGGGCTCACGGCTAAGGCCATGGTCGCAACTCAGGATGCGACCGATGACGCATTTTCTCGCGAGTCCACCGTTGATGCTGTGCGCTGGGCGCCGCTAGCACCTTCCACGCTTAGGCGCAGGCCACCGGGACCAATTCTGCGGGGGCTGCAGTCCGATTTGCTTTGGACGCTGCACGCCAATGGCCGCTGGTCGGTGCGCTCACGTCAAAAGCCATACGCGGTCTATCACCTGGGGCCGGATAGGCGCACGGGCAGACCGGCGCGTCCGTACTTGCCGCAGACCCCAGGCCAGGCGCAAGCCGTGGCCGAGCGTGTTGGTCGCGCGCTGGCGCTGTGGCAATTCCAGCATCTGCAGGTGGCGCAGTGAGCAACTTTGATCAGCGCACGATGCGCGATGCTTGGGAGTGCTGGCGGCAGTCCGAGCACTTGCGCGACGTGCTGACAACTTACGGCGGTCGTGAGCAGCAACAGGCGATGGCGCTGCCTCGTATTCGCTGGGAGCCCACAGCAGACAGCTACTCAAAAGCAGCCCGCGGTGAGATGTCAATACAGCCGCGCCCAAATGGGCCGACCAATAAGCTGGCATACGTCAAAGCCGCCCACATCTGCGCAGCTGGCGCGGTGCTGCTGATGTTTGCAGTGGATGAAGTCGCGGTCGAGGAACTGCGCAGCCGCGCAATCCTGGCCCTAGAAGACACCTTCGGCGCAAAGGCCAACTGCGAGATCAATGGCGGGCGCTGGATTCTGGCGCGCGACCTCGGCACAAATGCCGACGCATACGAGCTATCAATCACGATTCGGCTACCCGTTGTGCGCGTACTGCCTGCGGTAGTTGCTGAGACGGTAAACATTACCACTACGGTGCTGCAACCATGACGACCCCGAACGTAACTATCAACCTGCGCAGCAGCTCCAACCGGGTGAATCCTCAGGATTTGTCCGCGATTGGCTGCGTGTTTGGCTATTCCAGCGCAGGCACTCGCAACCAGGTGGCCACGCTTGGCAACCTTGCCGCGTGCTCTGCATATGGGCACGGCGAGGGTATTGAGCATTCCGCCGAAATTGGCGTGCAAGCTGGCTGGCCGGTGTACTTCTGTCCCGTCGAGGGAACGCAGCAGGCACCAAGCGCGGTCACGAAAACCCCCATCAGCGCTGGCGTGGCCACGTTGCTCTATGGATCTGCGCTGGCCGCTGGCGCTACTCCGCCAGCGGGCGCTCTGCTGTATGTGGCCAAGACCGCGGGCGTTTCGGTTGTCCAGGTTTCCGGCGGCGCTAACGGCGTGGTTGTAACCGGTAGCGTCGGCGCTCAGGTGATCACCGTCACCTTTACTGGCGCAACCACTAACGGCGCTATCGCAACTCTGGTCAACGGCGATGTAACGGCGAGCTTGCTTGTCACAGCCACTGCGGTCGGCGGATCTGGATTGCCTGCAGTGCTCGCGTCCACCTCGCTGGATAACGGCGCGCTGACTGCCACGGCGCTGGCTGCGGGCGTCACCATCGCGATTGTGTACGCCGGCAGCGGTACTCCTCTCGGCATCCCAGCCGTGGTTGGCTCGGCTGTAATTATCAACGGCGCCACCGACGCAAACGGATTGCCAGCTAGCACGGCGACCGATATCGCCACTTACTTGGCGGGCAACGGCGGCGCGGGCGCGACTGCGGCCCGGCTGCTGCTGACTCTCACCGCTGGCGGCACGGGGCTTGGGTTGGCCGCTGCTAAGGCGACGACTGCGTTGCAGTTTGGCAGCACGGGCGCGGCCACCGTGGCGGGCACTGGGACCGATGGCTACACTTTCAAGGTGCGCGTTCTTTCGTCGGGAACCATCGGCGGATCGCCAGCTCCGGCGATTGAATGGAGCCCAGACAACGGTAACACTTACAGTGCTCGGCGGCTTGTGCCCGGCACAGGCATCGTCGCACTGGCCGACAACCTGCTGACAACCGGCATTACGATCACGTTTACCGGCGCGCTTGAGGAAGGCGACGTTTTCACATTCACCGTCGCAAAGCCCGTGGTTGCGTCTGCTGACTTGCTGGCCGCGCTCGATGCGGTCATTGCGGACACGTCGCGAGATTTTGGCTTTATCACGACTCCGACCAGTTGCTCGCGGGCTCTGGCTGCGCAGATCAACGCCAAGATCCAAGCCGTCAAAACCACGCGCGGGCTCCGGTGCTTTCTAAACACGCGAGCCATTGCCGAAGGCGTGCCAGGTGAGACGCGTGCGCAGTGGATTAACGCCCTGATTGCCGACTTTGACGGATTCGAGAGCGTTAGCGGTCCGCTGTGGGTTGTCGCTGGCCGCTTCTCGCATATCAGCAGCTACACCGGAAGGATTTACACGCTCGGTCGCCCTGGTGTGTTTCAGGCTGCGGCCCGTCGCGCTTCCTCGTGCTTGCATGCGTCACTTGGCGAAGTCGCACTAGGCGCGCTGCTCAATATCAATTTCAAGCGCGATGCCGTGACCGGCTTGGTTGTTGACCCCGGCATTGATCACGATGAGCGCACGCTCCCCGGCCTGAATGAGCGCCGATTTATCACGCTGCGCACCTTTGGCGAGTTCGGCAGCGGCAGCTTTTACATCACCCGCTTTCCGACGATGGCGCTAGAAAATGACGCCAGCTACAACCTTGGGATGCACGTCAACCTTGCGCTTGAATGCGCACGTCGAGCGCGGGCCACGCTGGTGCGCATCATCCAAGCTCCGCTGGTCACGATCTCAGTGGCGGAATCTGCGCTTGTGCCAAAGGGCGCGATCTCTGCAGCGGACGCCATCAGCATTGCGGGCGACGTTAACAAGTCGCTGTCTGACCTGCTATTCACTACCAAGTCCGACGGGCGACCGAGCGCATCGCCTAACCCACCGGGCGTGCCGCTGTGTCGCATCCTGCGCACGAACAACATCAACGCAGACAAGACCTTGAACGCTGAAATCAAATTTCAGCCTCTCGGGTACCCTGATTTTGTCGTAGTCAATATCACTGTCGAGGTGCCGTAATGGCCAAGCGGTTTAGTGTCAACGGAAGCTATTACGATTTCGCAACGATCGAGTTTGGAATGCTTGGCCTAACTCGGTTGCCCAATGAACTGATGTCGCTAAACTGCGGCGATGCCATCTCGCGGCAGGACATCGAAGGCACTGGACAGGTGCCGATTGGTGAGTCGCGCGGGCGCTACAAGTGCGACAACTTGCAGATCAAGACCACGGTCGAGGCCGCAAAAGAACTGCACGAACGCTTGGCGGCTAGTTCGCCAACTGGGAGCGGAATTGGAAATGGGAAGCTGGCGGCATTTATTACTTTGCAAAACTTTGGAGAGGAGCCCGTCGTGTATGGGTTTCCGGAAATATCGTTGATTTCCCAAAAGGAAGCGTGGTCACAGCAGGATGCATGCTTAGCTGTTACGCTTGAGTTTAAGTCACGCTACATGACGAGAAATGGCCTATGCTTGGGAGATATCAGCCGATGAGCGATAAGCAGCTGACCGATGAGCAGATCGAAGCGCTGCGGGCTAAGCACGGGCTGCTTTATGTCATCGACCTTCAGCCTGACGATGGCGAGGTCGTCAGCTTTGCCATGCGCGCCCCAGTGCTTGACCGCGCAGATCCAAAGCGCGACGAGTTTATGGTCATCGCCGACAAGATCAACAGCGGCAAGGCCGACGATGACGGAAGCGCTGAACTGCTGGCGCTGGTCGTGCATCCAGATCCGAAGACTGCACAGCGGCATATGTCCGACTACCCATCGGACATCTACAATTTGCGGCAAGGCTTTGACGAGCTAACCGGCGGCGGCGACTTTTGCGTCGACCCAACCGTGGTAAGCGATGAGCAGCGCGCTAAGTGCGGTAAGCGAGCGTTTGGCTTCACCTGTGGCGGCTCCGTGGTTGTGGCGCGACCCATCAGCAAAATGGAGTTTCGCAAGTTCGTGGACGACTGCGGTGGCAAACCTTATCGGCCTAACGCTGCGGCGCTGCTGACGGTCGCCTGGTGTTGCGTACTTGAGCAGCCAAACGAGCAGCACAAAAAGCCGATGTTTGAGGCGTTGATGCAAGCAAGCCCAACGGCGGCAATCGCGATTGCGCTTACTCTGTACAGTGCCACGATGACCACCGCGACGGTGCGCGCAAAAAAATAGATGCCCTGCTAGCTTCTGCCGACGAAGAAAACAAGCAGGGCGTCGTGCGCTCGGCGGGGCAGTTGCTAGCAGCATTAGCAAGCAAGCCGCGCTCTCGTAAGGGACTGGCCGGCGGCGTATACCTGGCCGCGCAGCTAGAGCGCACCAATCATCTACTAGAGCAGCTGCTCAAAGCCACGCTTAGGAGACCAATCTAGTGGACGGCTTGCACTTTGTTTATAGCCTCGACGTGCGCGCGCTCACCGGCCCAGCTGGCGAGGCTTCGCGCGCCCTGGCCGCGCTCAATGGCAAGCTAGGCGCCACGGCCAAAGCGCTGGCATCCATCGAAGCAAGCCCCGGCGCGGCTATGGGCAAAGTTGCGCGCGCATCCGAAGCGGCGGCGGCGTCCGTTGGCAAGTTTGCGTCTGCATCCCAGCGCGCAGCGGGTACATCGTCGGCTAGCGGGCGGCGCATCGCTGACGAATGGCAGCGCATGGCCGAGCGCGCGGAGAAAGCAGAGCAGCGCAAGACCGCGGCTTTGGAGCGGGAAGGCGCAAAGCAGGCAGCCGCAGCCGAGCGCATGACCTCGCGCCGGGCTGCAATCGAGGAACGCGCAGCACAAAAGCGCACCGCTGCCATGGAGCGGGAATCGGCAAGGCAGCAAGCGCAGGACAAACGCGACGAGGACCGCACCGCGCGCAAAGTCGAGCGCATGGCGGCAAAGATTGAGCGCGTCAACAAGCAGGCCGAGAGCCAAAGTCTGCGGCGTCAGTACGGCGGCGCGCAGTCATTTCGCGAGTTGCTGACAAACACTGCCGAGAGTCGCGCGGGCGGCATCCGATCCTCGATTGCATCGGGCATCATCGGCGGTCCTTCAGCACTGGCAATGGGCGCAGTGAGCGCGGTCGGCAGCGGCGTTTCTTGGGTTGCAAGCGCGGCCTATGACTTCGGCAGGATGGCGGTCAATGCCCAGGCGATGCGCGAGTCAAGCGTCGAGGGATTTAAAGCGATTTACGGCACAGCAGAGATCGGAAACGACCTATTTAACGCCGCCCGCGAAGCGGCCAAGAAGACCAAGTTCGACACCGCCGACGTGGTGCGCGACTACAACACCATCGCAGCGGCGGGCTTTCGCGCGGATCAAATCCAGCGCATTTACTGGACTAGCGCCGACATCGGAAGCGCACGCGGCACCGGCAAGCAGCAGCAGTACCTGACCGCGCTGGCTAAGATCAACGCAAGTCCACAGGCGTCCTTTGGCGCTGTCCAGCAAGCAGCGCTCGCAGGACCCGGCATCGGCAACGTGTTCGACGAGCTTGGGTCGCGGCTTGGATTAAAGCAGACGCTCACCCGTAAGGGGTGGATGAAAAAGTTTCGCGACGGCGATATCAGCGGATCGATGGCGCTTGAGTCAGTTATCGGCGCAACGAATAAGCTCTATAACAAGGGCACCGGCGAAGCTGGCGAGTATGCGCGCGGGCAGGGCGATAAGTCGTGGTCGGGCGTGCTCTCGAACATCAAGAACGGCCTCAGCGACGTTCTTAATATGCAGCTTCCCGAGGGCCATGCAATCAACAAGCTGAAAAAGATCCTGCAAAGCATCGGATCGACTGGAGGCGTGTTCGACGAAAACAGCCCCACCGGCGCGCGCTTCAAAAAGCTAGTCTCTGCCACGATGGAAGACGTGTTTATTCCATTTGGAGGCTTAGAGCAAAACGCAGGCACGTTGATTGAAAAGATGCTAGCGGCAGGCGAGCAAATAGAGAAAAAGTTCCGCTCGGTCATGGAGCAAGTCCGCGACGGAATCAATGAAGCGTTCGCTGGCGGAGATGCGACCACGACACTTGAAGAGTTCGCGGTCAAGATCGGCGTCGCAGTCGGAAAAGGCATCTGGATTGGTATCAAGGAAATGGCAGCCGGTGCGGGCAAGGTCGCGATCTCTGCCATCGAGGGCGACCTTGTCGGGCCGGGCGGCTGGCTTAGTGGCGCTCAAGACTTGGTCGACAAGTACGGACCGGAATCGTGGGGGCGCGGTGGGAATTGGCAGAATCCGTTTAAAGAGACCCCGGTCGGCGAGTTCGCAAGCGGCGGCATCATCCCCGGCGCATATGGAAGCCCCCAGCTTGCGATCATGCACGGCGGCGAAGTAGTGCCCGGCTTAAACGGCGAACACATGGCCACGGCGCAGGCGGTCTACGGAAGCGGCGGCGGGACCAACGTGTTCAACTTTCACGGGTACAACATGGACGAACTAGAGCAGGCGGTCGGGCGCGTGCTCACCATGTCGGTGCGCAGCCCATCGGCGGCAACTACACCATGAACTATGTAGACAGCCCAAAAGCCTATGATGTCGTCAAGATTGCTGGCCAGACGCTGCCCGGCGAAGTCAGCTTTGGGGAGGTCAAGCGCGAGCTAAGCAAAAAGCACAAGCGCGGCAGTGGGAATGATGGCGCTGAGCCTGCCTATGGCGGGCTTAAGCCTACGTCGCTGACCATCAAGTGCGTGCTTCATACCGCCGAAGACGAAGAAGCATGGATCAAGATTGCGCCCCTCATGATGTCACTGACGCATCCCGAGAGGCGTAACCAGGTTGCGATTGAGCATCCGCAGTTTGCGCGCATGGGGATCACGCGCTGCGCAGTGCATGCTATCAGCGAGAATCAGCCCAAAGGCAAGCCGCTGGAAGTGTCGATCTCGATTGACTCGGTGACGGTAAAGACCGGGGCGACGCACAAGCCAAAGCAGACCATCACTGGCGGAAGTCTGCCGTTTACGCTGTTTCCGGGTAGCCCATTCGCCCGGAGGACCGGACTGCCAACGGCTGCGGCTGTGCGTTCCCGCGTACTGACAGCGTTACAGCAGATCCGGCTCGACAACGGAATCCCAATCGACCTCAGCCGCGACGCTTCAGACTTCCCCGGTGCGGTGCAGGACAAACAGATCAACGACACGACCGCGATCTCATTTTCCGACATCAGCAAGATCGTGTTTGGTAACTGATGGCAGACGCAAGCGTAGGCAGCAGCGGAATTGTAAACGGCAGCTTGCTGATCAAACGGCGGGGCAATTGGACGCTGTACGCAAATGACCTCGATGGCGACGATGCACCAAGCGGCGCTGTGTCGTGCGAGTGGCTAGGGACGCAGCTGCTAGGCCATGTACTGCGCAGCGGCAAGGCAGACGGCGCGGTCGATGCAGTGATCACGGGAGGGCGCACAGAGCACAGCAAGCGCCTATCTGCGGCCATGTACGACTACCAAGTGCCTGTCTTCATCGTGCTGCAGGCCATTATCACCGAGCAAGGCGAGCAAGCCAGCGCCACGATCTCGGTCGACCTGCTCAAGCGCACGCTGCCGCGCTATACCAAGGTCGCGGGGACCTTCGGCCAGCAGCTTGACCAGCTAGCCGATGCGCTCGGCTGCGTCTGGCGGATCTTACTCGACGGCTCGCTATGGATCGGCGTCGATACCTTTGCAGCGGCTGCAGCGTTTGAGCATGTGCTGTCGGCTGACTGGCGGCCCGGTTCATCGCGGCTTCTCATCGAGCCTGACGCCGTGGGCCTGCTGCCAGGCCAAAGCTACAGCGGTCCGCAGGGCTACACGGGCGCGGCGTTTGCTGTGCGCGTGGGCGACATCAAGTATTGCATCGGCCCCGAGAAGACAACCGCGATTGCGTGGGCGCTGGATGCGCGCGCCGATGGGGAATCCGGCATATCTCAGCCGCTGCGCGCCATCATCCGAGAGGAGACCGCGCAGAGTCGCTACCATAAGCCCCACGCGGGCAAGGTGCTGCTGCAGCGCCCCGATGGAACGTTAGATGTGAAGCTAGACGACCCCGACTTTTCCGACCTCACTAGCGTGCAAGTGCGCGTTCCGGTAGCTGGTGCCAAGCTCACGGTGCCAGATGACGCGCGGTGCATCGTCGAGTTCGAGGACGGCAACCACAATCTTGCGGTGGTCACGTCGTATGCCGTCGGTAATGCGCAATACGCGGTCGCGCTGAAGGGCGGGCGGGTAGATGTGGGTACCATCCAATTCATCGCGGTTGCTAATGGTGTACTGACGGGAACCTACATCCCGCCGACTGGCATGGGCTCACCGCGTCCATTTGTGCTGGGCGATGTCATCTCGCTGGTCGGAAAGATTGCAGACGGCTCGCCTGATATCTCGCTGCCGTCCGCCCCGACGTAGGCCCGTATACTTTTGACATGGACCAGGGCCTTGAAACCAGCACTTTTGCCGGACCTGGATACACGCCCGACCTCGATACGTTAGGAAATTCACTGGATGACGACGAGGCCATAATCCAAGACCTGCTACGCGGCATTACCGAGCAAGTAGGGGTGTTGTTTTGGGCAGTGCGCGCGACGCTCAATGTCTCCGCTGCGCTGCAAATGGGCTTGACCGATGCTGATATCTCGTCGCTGGAATCAGCCATTCAAGAGTTGTATGCAGACGACCCGCGCTACGAGTCTACAACCACAAAGGCCGCGCTATCCGGCGGCAAGCTAACTATCCAGCTTTCAGCCGTCACCATTCGCGGCCAACGCATAACGCTCAAGATTAGCGACGATGGCACAGGCTTGGAATACGAAAGGCTCAACTAGTGGCGCTGCTCAGTGACCTGATAACCGCCGTAACGGAATCGCAGTACTGGACCCGGCTCACCGCGTGGTATGACGGCGGCAAGCCGCCGGTACCGTGGCGCGCTTGGTCTTTGCGCAATCCGTTTCTGGCGGTGTCGCGGTTTGTCACTCAGGCGCTGTCAGAACTGCGCGAGATCGTTGCCTACTCAATCTCCGGCATGTTTCTTGAATACGGCGAAGGCAAGGCGCTGGAACTATTCGCGCGCTCGCAGTACCAGGTCACGCCGTCCGGCTCAGTCTCAACCCGGGGCCGCTTCCTGATCACTGCAGCGGCTGGCGCACCGGCTCAGACTTTCACTCTCGGCCAAGTCACTGCGGGCACGCCGGGGGCATTCTCTGCGCTCTCCCAGTTGTACAGCAACGTCGAGACCGGCGCCATCGAGACCGGCGGCACGCTGATGATTGACTTTGAGGCGCAAGTCGCTGGCGATGGCGCAAATCTGCCCGTAGGCGCACCGCTGGATCTCAAAACCAGCTTTGCGGGCCTCACGATTACCTGCCCTGCGTCCGGCCCAGCCACGCGCATCGGCTCGGGTAACTCGTCGCTGCTGTGGTACTCCAAAGACAGCGGCGTTACGGTGCAAATCGTCAACAACGGCGCGAGCTTGCCGCTGATCTGCAATGCGAACTTGCTTAGCAAGGTCTGCACTGTCCAGCTGGAAACCAACGGCGGCGGCACGGCTATCAGCACGGCTGAGCAGGTACGCAAAGCGGTCAAGGACGCGCTGCCCATTGGCGCGCTTGCGATTGGCCAATTTGTCATCGAGTGCAAAAACGGCGGCGACGGAACCGGCACGGTTGCCATTACGACCAGCCCCGTGGCGCTTCCGTTTGCAGGCACGTGGATTGAACGCGCGGGCGCTCCACAGCAGAGCGATGCGCAGATTAAGGCATTGTGCGCGACTCGGCTTGATACGCTGGGCGGTGGCGCTGGTGATGGGGCACCTGCAAGCGACTCAAGCACGGTCAGTGCGCTGGAATACTGGGGCCGCCAGATCCCAGCTGGCTACGCAGCATCGCCGGTCGACAAGTTCAAAGCCTACAGCAATCTGGACCCTGCCACGGGCCTGGTTAGCGGCGGCGTAGTCGCGGTCTACATCGCAGGCATTGCCGGGCCACTGGGCGCTGCAGATGTCGCAGCAGTGGCCGCGAACTTTGAGAAGCCGCAGAAATACAGCTACGGCTGCCGTCTCGACGTGCGCAGCGCTGTGTTTTTCCCTGTCGCAGTCACCGGCACCATCTACTACCGGCTATCCTCTGGCCGCTCCCGAGAGCAGATCCAAACATCGGTGGCCGCTGCGATCGCGGCATATCAGCGCACGATCGACATTGGCGAAGTCCCCTACCCGACCGAGATCACCAGCCGCATGCACGCAGCGGACTTTGACGCGATCCGTAATATCGACTTGCTGACGCCTGCAGTGCCGCCTCCGATCACATACAAGGACATCGCGGTCCTCGACATTTCCAGTATGTTGTATGTGCTCGTATGAGCGGGCGCATTGCAAACCGCATGCTGCAGATCGTGCCGAGCTGGCTACGCGCACCGCAGGGCTGGTCTTTTTTCGGCTCGATGGTGGCCGAGATGGACTCGGTCGCCCAAGATGCGGCAGACGGTGCTAAGGCATCGCTGATCATCTCATGCGAAGATGACGTGCTAGACCACCACGCGATTAACAGCAATGATCGCAAGTCGTCAGTCGAGTCCTACGCAAAGCTGCGCAAGTACCTACTAACGCGCTGGGACCGCAAGAAAGAAGCGGGCACAGAGGACGGTCTGCATTACCAGCTAGCGCGCATCGGCTACCCCGCACATGAGCTGGTCTGCGAGCGCGACTTGCGCGAAGCGGGCTTCACGGGGGCGTTTGGCGGGAACGTCGGCTATGCATTTTTGGTCATCCGCCCGCCTAACCGATGGAGCAATCCAGAAACGTGGGACGGCGGCGGGAGCTGGGGCGGCGGTGGCATGTGGGGCGCTTCCATCACGGCGGAAGGGCTTGCCGAGCTAAGCGACACACTGCAGAGGTGGAAGCCAGCCGGGGTGACGTTTCGATTTGTGATCTTTGACCTCGACGGCTTGACAACCTGGGACGCGCTCGGGTTTCACGGCAGTTATCTAAGCGTGCCGCTATTTGAGCCATGGGAAGAACTTACCGGCGGCCCGTTTCTGCCGTCGTACAACACCGATTACGTGAATCCGTGAGGGAGATTATGAAAAAAAGCACTCTTTATGCGTTGCTGTTTTGCGCGTTTGTGGCTGCTACCTGCGGTGGCTCTGACGTTGCCGCAGCGCCCGCCGATTCCCAGCAGTACACAACCAGTTCTGGCAATGCCGAGGCTGCTAACTCGATAGCGACTGTTTTATCGTCAGCAAATCGTCTCGTCCGCGATGGTAAATACATCACCGCCGACAGCGATGGCGCTGGGGCGTCTCCCATTAATCCAGGCTTAAAGTCGCTGTGGGACATGGTGCGAGGCCTGCGGTGCGCTGTCTGGGGGAACTGCGCGGGCGTCAATATGCGCACCCTGAAAGCGCTGCACATAGACGGAACTGGCGGCGTCTCCACGACATCAGCAGCGGCAGGAAGCATTCTTGCTTCAGGGCCGCTTGTCAGTGCTAAGACGTCAGGCGGCGGCGGAATACCCCGCGCAGCAAACCCGCAGGGCGAGTTCGTGAAAGACAGCGCGGTGTTTGGCTACGTCACGATGGAATGGAGTGGCGCAAGTCATAGCTCTGTGGGCGCGTTCAACATTGACACCTTCACGCGAAACAGTGCAGGCAATTATGACGTGCGGTTTTCCAATCAGCCGGTCAATGCTTTAAGTTGCGTCATCAGTGCCACCGGATACAAAAACAGCGTCGCCGGGCTAATCGTCTCGATAAATAATCAGTTTGTGTCATCGAGCAAGCTAGTTGCTCGAGTAGAGGTTTGGGAGCCTGTCGCCGGAGTGCATGCAGATGGGGGCATCACGCTAATCGCGTTTTGTCCGGGCCTGTAACATGGGCGAGATCTTCACGCTCGAAAACCGACGGGCCGGGCGCGCGTTCACCGCGCTTCCCCCGCTTCCTACCGGCACCGATGACACTGACTTCGGGCAAGACTTTGCTTTGACCGATGCGGACTGGCATATTACGACGCTGCTACCCAATGAAGGCAGCCCGCTTGTGCGCGGCGAATACTGGGTGACTCCGAGCACCCAGCGGCACATTGTGCAAAATGGGCGTCTTATGCTGCAGGTGCCGTCAATCTCCACCGAGTATGAGGTTATGAATCATGACCTCAGCGTGAAGACAGATGACGCCGTTGGGCTTAGATTTTCCATGGACGAAAGCACCATCGGCGGACCAGCTACGATGCTGGTCGGGTGGGGCGAAAAGCTGTCAGGGGCGCTCGACTACAATAACTTCGTCTATGTGCAGATTGGCGAGGCAGCTCCAAAGACGTGGAACATCACCGCAGCCATGGTTGATGGCGGAGTGGGAAGCAGCCTGTTTGCTATGACGGTGTTCGATACCATGGGCGGCTGCCCGTTTGGCGCGCTCGCCATGGAACGCCACGGGACCGCGTTTCGCGCATTCGCTGGCCGTGATCTGCAGTGCATGCAGCAGCTATTCGGAGACTTCACGGCCAGCTTTGATCCTGACTTCATCTCAATTCTTCTGCGCAGCGGACTGCACCCTAATACAACCTTTGGCGTTTACTCGTTCATCAGACGAGAAAACTGCAACTTCTAAGAGGCAAAACATGCCCATCATCGTCATAAAGGCAGCTGGCGCAGTCGCAGCCGGTCAGGTAGTCAAGGCGCAGGAAACTGCGCTAGACCTCAGCACGGCAATTTCAGGCAATGCTGCCGTGAACAAGCTGATCACCACGTTTCCGAAAGACGGAATCGGCACGCTACGCTTTCGGGTGGGAGCTGGCGCGGGCTCGTTTGAACTTAGCTTAATGGCAGGCGATACACCGGGCCTCATCCGCCCTGTGAAGCTGCAGATTGCAGGGCCTGGCGACTACTTGTGGCCGACCAGCCGCAAGGCTCTTGCTCTCGGCCTCACTCGCATAACTACCACGGTCGCGCCTGGCGGCACCATCACGCCAACCCTGCTAGCCACCAAGGCGATAGCGGCAGGAGATGGCGCGACCGCAGTGCTCGGCATTGCCAACGCATCGGCAGCGGACGGAGCGACGTTTCAGGTCACAACCTACGGCCCTGCGCTGACTGCCTGTTCCGGTGGCTGGCTGACTGGTGATGCGCTATGCTCTGCAGCAATGGGCAAGATGCGCAAGATTGCGCCAGGTGAGACCGGCGTCGACCGCGTGGCCTTTGCTGCTGATGACCGCATGGACGGCGAAACGAACTGTCCTGTGAACGTCAACCTGGTGCTGCTGTGAGTCAGTTCAGGGTGTTCGCGTTGGCCGCAGCCGTGGCCGTGCTGACAGTCGCGTGCGGATCTGCACAAGCTCCCGATCCGCTGCCAGAACCGCAAAAGCTGACCAGCGCCGACATGAGCGCGCCGCCGGATCTTGAAACAACCTCAAGCGCTGTTCCTGCGTGCGTCAGCTGCAGCCAATCTGACCCCGGCGCGTGCGGTGGCGTTCCTTCTGTCTGCGGGTGCTATCCGGGACCCGCTTGCTGCTGTAGGTAAAACATGGAAACAGAATTAAGCCAGCTGCTGTCAACGCTCGGCACCATCCCCGGCCTGCTGCTGATAGCGCTGTCGTGCGTGCTCATGGCGATGAAGGTCTACAGCCAGCGGCTAGCCACCAAAGCGCACGCGGAACACAGCGAGCGCATCTTGCGGGCTACGCCGGAGCAGTTGCAGCTACTGAAAGACGCGCCGCCGCCGCCAAGCCCAACGCCGTCAAAGCTGCTGACCCTGCTGCTGCTGGGAGCGCTGGGCAGCAACGGAGCATCCATCGCCTACTCGCGCCACGCGATCATCGTCGCGGACTCATGCGAGACAAAGACCGACAAGCCAAAAAGCTGCGTCCCGGCATGCAAAGCCCCGAGCGTCTGCAATAACGGCGCATGCGTGGGCGTTGGGGTGTCAGCCAGTGCCGGAAACAGCCTGCAGAGCGTCTATTGGGCAGGGGCTGACATCGGCGGCGGCGACAGCGGGCCGGTGTGGCTGTGGCGGCGGGAGCTCGATTATGCCGACTGACTACCGGGCGATCGTGGGCCTGCTGCTGCGCGTGGCGTTTGCCGCGGGCGTGTTCCTGCTGCTGGGGGCGCTAATCTTAGCAGAAGCTGGCTGCGTCAAGCAGTGGGGCCCGCTGGACAAAGTGACCGACCGCGTACTGGCCAGCTGCAGACCGATGTGTGCCGCTGGAACTGCGCAGCATCGTTGCCTGACCGAGCTGCGCGCGAACGTGAGCGCCAATGTCGACCAGGTGCCGGCGGTTTGTGCCACGTGGAACACTTCCATTTCCGGTTTTACGCCCTCAAATGAGGCGCCAAAACAGGAAATAGCGAAGCCATGACCGAGAGCGTCAAATCCGCTGCCGCGGCTGGCTTCGAGCTGCTAACCGCGGGCCTTGAAATGATCACGGCCAACCTGCGACTGCGGCAAGCCAAAGCTGAGGCCGACCGAGCGGCGCTGCTGCAGAAACTTAACACGGCACTTGAGCCGTCAAAGGATTGAACCATGCGAACACGTAAAGGATTTAAGACAGTTCAAGGCGCGATGTTGGCGCTGGCCATGATGCTGATGCCGGTTTACTACGGGGCTTGCGCCACCGTGCAAGCTGGCTGGGTATCAGACCCCATCCCCGCAATGACAGCCTCGGTCATGAGCGCCAAGCCTTGCAGCCCCCCAGCATTCCGCGACCCATCGCCCAATGTAAACCGTCAAAACGGCTGGTTTTCCGCTGTCCCGGCTGGATCCGACTTGCCCACGTGCGGGAAGGCAGAGACCCCTTACTACTGCCAAAACCGGGCAGGCTGCGGCGAGTTCACAGTCGGGATGCGCTTTGTTGGCGGCGGCAAGGCTCCGCGCCATGCCATTGTAGACGTCTTGACCGGGGACATCATGGCCTGCATGCAGCCCGCCCAGCGCTTCGGTGTCGGCAGTTTGGAGTGTGAGCGGAAGCGCTACAGCGCAGCCAATGGCCCGATCCGGGTTGTGCTTGAAAGCCAGCTAGCAGGCGCCGATAGCAGCACGGAGCTCGCTGCGTTTATCAGCGCTCTGCCTGGCTCCCCTGTTGCTATTGGCCAGATCGGCCCAGTGGAACCGCGCTAGTGTTGACAGTCACCGCCCTACAAGAGATCCCATCGCCACCAGGAACGGCCACGGTCAGGATCGAAGTGGAGATTGACCCGCCCGAGGATGACGACGAGCCCGACGACCAACATGAGAGCGAGTCAGACCCGGTCGACGACGCGCTGGCCGGTGCTGGGCGGGTCGCTGGCGGTCTTGTTGCCGGGGTCGGCAAAATGATCGGGGGCGTCGTGCGGGCCATTGCGCCAGACGATGACGACTAGGGCGATCATATCGGTGGGTTCACCAAGTTGTTATTGACTGCCCTTGCTATTTCTTCGGCCTCGGATTTCACAATCCAGCGAATTGCAATTGTGGGCGGTCTCCACCCATCAGACGATGGCGAGCTTTCTTCGGCCATGCGAAGGCCGATCCCGTTGGCCTCGTCTTGATTCATGGCAAACGCAAACTCCAGAGTCACTTTGATGTTTTGCACGCTTGGCCGCTCGGGGTCCTGTCTTGTTGTGTAAATGGCCAGAGCAACCGGCATCCGTCCGTCTTTTCTGGTGTGCGCGCTAAACGATCCGTCTTCGCTTCGTACTACGCTCATTGTCTTTATCTTTCCGCGCCACTCGACGGTGACGCACTTTTTATCGCCAAGTTGTAAAATAGTTCTTTACAGCTGGTAAGAGATCGGCAAGACTGCTTCTCGTCTCGTCGGTTCTGCTCCTGGCTTGGTCGCCGCTAACCCGCTCTAGTCCTCCGCTAGAGCGGGTTTTTTATTGCCTGAGCTACGGGAGGTCGTCGAATTTACTAGGCCCGCGCGGCTGTCGTGCTGGCTCAGGCGGCGGCTCTGCAAATGGGTCGGCAGGAACTAGCTCCGCGCGTCGCCATTGCGCGCCTTCAAGCACGCTTTTGGGCCAACCAACATAGCAAAGGGTGCCACCCTGGCGCAGGATGATGTCATCATCCGGTGTGATGCAAACTCGCATCACTGCAGGGCGTGAATGATGGCGCTTTGGCGGCGCCAGACTAAGCCACCACTCGCCCGGCGTCGGCCTTTCTTTTGTCCAGGTGCTCATTTTGGGGCCTCGGGTAGCGGTTGCCAGTGGGTCACCTCGTCTGCTCTGTAGATGTTCGAGAATTCATCGGCCCATGGATGCACGGAATCGTCTGGCGTGTAGTTAAGCACGATCGCGGTACCGTCAATGATTGCCAGAACATCGCAGCAGGAACCGTCGGCAGCATCCGGCATCCGCTCCGATGTCTTGATCCAAACGTGCGCGGCCTTCAGCACGTCGAGTTCGGCCTGCACTTTCTTCGCGGTCTGCTCTGCGTTAAATGCCCGATTGCGTGCATCCACCAACAGATCAACGGAGACGCGAGGCGTTGCATCGCCAAGTTCCGCCGCTGCAATGATGCGCTCGCGTTTCTCATTCCATGTCATATCGTCACCTCCCCCATGCGGACAATCCCCAAAGTACGGACTACCGCGCTTGCCGTTTTCATTCGCGTCCGTGTCGGTCGCGTTGCCTTCGTGATCATCGCTTCGCCTTCGCTTTCTTGGCTGGCTTCATTGGCTGCGCCTTGGTTCGCTTGCGCCCTGGATATTGCCGCGATGACTCGGTGCAAATTTTGGCAGCAACGGCGTCAAGAGTCATTGAAAAGTGCTTGCTGCCAAGAAAAAGGGCCGGGTCGTAAATGCGCCCGTCTGGAGTATCGACGCGATCCATCATCACAGAAACATAGGAGCGCCCTTCGGGTGAAATGCCAACAGAGACACCATAAGCACCGCTCATCATGCCCACAATGTCGCCCACGGTTGCAACTTCAGAAGGCGCTGGAGTCCGCTGCAGAAACTCACGCAGCAGCTTTGTTTCTGCCTGGTGCTTCGTGTATCCAAGCCCAACGCTATCTAGGAGTGTCGCTAGGGCTGCGCGTTCGGATTGGTTCATGGCGTCACCGTTGCGGCAAGTTCGCGCAGCTTGTCAGCATAGGCAGCGTTCCATGCCGCAAGGTCGTCCCCCGTGTAAGTTGCTAGCGCATCCTCATTAATAGCGTCGGCCTCACGTAGAGACTTGCAGCGCATTAACCGGCCCGCAAGCGTCGGCGGCTGGTCTTGGGCGGCTGGTGCTGGCTTAGTTGTGGCTTTTGTCTGTGTCGGTACGAGCTGGTAAATGATGGGGTTCTTGCGGCGCGGCATCTTGATTGCCACTGACAAGCCCTTGGTCATCTCAGGCGATCCAAGCACTCGGATGCCGCCTTTCTTCTCGGCCCCAAACGCGACCGACTTGTCGTGATGGATCGTGATCAATCGCCCGCCCCACTTCTTAGGGTCAACCTCAGACAGAGCAGCAGCTGTAAGCGCAGAATTTGTCCGGTTCCAAACTATCTCTCCGGGCTTTTCCTTGTGCTTGCCGCCGTCCTTGTACAGAAGGATCACCTTCTCTTTTTTTGTTCCGTCGTCCTGTTCAAGTTCAACCTGTCCGCAAACCTCCACGATGCGGATGGTCTGCGGCTGCAGAAGCGTTACGCCTTTCAGGAATCTGCTAGGATACATCTCTTCAAAGTGTCCCATGGTCATTGCTCCGTTGTTGTGATCTGCCACTCGTCGTCTTCATCCATTAGCACGTAGCGCGGCGCACTCAGCACGCGCACGCCTTCATATCGCCCCGGCCAATGATTGCGAGCTGTACACTCCGCCAGCTGCGCAAGTAATCGCTTTACGTCCTCATGTGCAGCCTGTCGTGATTCCGGGCATGGTTCAAAAATGGCCACGTCATATGGCGGCTCTGACTCCACGACCAGAAACACGAAAGGCACGTCCTCTATATCACAGCCAACCGATGCCGCAACGCCCATTGCGTAGAAAATGTGCTGGTGGAAGTAGCCATATTTCCACGCCATCGCGGAAAACTGTCGCTCGTCAGTGGATCGCGAACTCTTCAGATCCAACAGCAGCCGGTCTTTGCGCAGATAGTCAAGCCGGGCTTTACACTGCAGGCCGGTGTCTGGGTCTTGCCATGTGATCGGAATCTCTGCGCGTCCCTGGCCTGCCGCTAGATACTCAGCTGCTTTGGCGTTCGTTCGTATCGACACCGCGCAGCCGATCGCGCGCTCGGCATCGTCGGGGTCTAGGATGCACAGACCGCGTGCGCTCGCATCTTCTTGGAATGCCTGCCAAGCCTTGCGCGAGCCCTCTCCTTTGCTCTTGGGCGCGTCGTATGTAACGAAGCGGTCAGGGTAGGTATCGGGCTCAAAGACCAGCGTATGCACTGCGCTGCCACGGCTGCGGGCTCGCGTGTCTGCGCTGGCATTGGATAGCGCGTGCTTGTAGTGCCTGGGGCTTTTGCGCATGTGCTGCAACAGCGACCAGCGGACTGCTGGGTGCGCGTTGTAGTCGAATGGGGAAATCTCGCCTTTCACTTGGTCGTCTCCTTACGCGCCAACTTGCGCGCCTTGTTGTTCGCTGCAGTCGTATCAATGCACACGCGGCACGATAAAAGCCCAGCATCTGGTGCGCGCTCAAAGCATCGAATACACCGCCCAGATACCCGCGCACGCTGTCTGCGATCGCTGTCGTATCTATAGCATACATCTGCACACGAATCACAGCGCACAGAATCACTGACCGGCACTTTCTCACATCGCGTACACATGCCATCTGCGCGGGCTTTAGCTTTGCGCGCTTGCATCTCAGCCCGGAATCGAATCCTGCACGGCTCGCATGTGCGCTTGCCTTCCGTTGCGCGGGCCTTTTTGCAGCGGCTGCATTTGCCGCGCTCTAGTGCCAATGCGCGCTGCTTGGCTCGGTATTTCTTCCACTCGGCGCGCTTCTCATCGGATGCCATCGCGCTCGCCTTGCTCATCTGTCGCCCTTGCAGCCTCATAAACCACCGCAACATATGTCAGCGCGGATAGTACGATTATCACTATGGACGACCGCCAGCTGTAACGGTAGTTGGCGGCTCGCAAGCAGCGTTGGCGCATGATTATTTGCATGGGTTCGCCTTTGGCGTGAACTGATGCCACATGCACGACAGCTTGATCTTGGTTGTTATCGTGTACAACTTCGCAAACTCGGCAAGCACTGGCCTGCTGACAATTGGAGAGTTGCGTGGCAAGTGCATAGATGAGTTACCAGCTGCAATGTTCGCATGGATAAACTCGCGCAGGTTGGTCTTTAGGCGCTCGGCGTTGTCTTTGGTCCACTGCGCCACCGCATCGCCGATCTGGTGCCTAGAAATGTGCATGAGTGCGGCGATGTCTTCATAGGTATCTCCGTCCTGCCAGAGCTTGACAGCCTTGGCTATCTGCTGTGGTGTCATCTTCCCGGTGGTTCTCATTTGGCCACCGCCACCGCAGCCGTCAGTAAGCCAAAAATGATCGTGAACACCAGCCCCAAGCGCTGTGCTTGCTTTGACAGGAACCATTCGCCGATGCGGTCTTGTTTGTTGCTTGTCATGTGCAGTTCCTAATCTATTAGGGGGCCAGTTGGCCGGTATTCACCAGGCTTCATGAAGGCTTCATCTGGATCAAATCCATAGCGAGTGCAAATTACCGACGAAAACCCGCGACCATTTCCAGTGGCGTCAGATACGCGCTTCCAGAGGGGCGCAATATAGCGCGTCTTTCCGGTTCGCCTTAGGCTGTGAATCATGCGCCTAATAAGCTCCGTCTCCGATGGCAGGCGAGCAACTATGTCCTGATAGGTTTCACTCATGGCGCACCGGATGCGGCGAGTTGCAAAGTCCTTGGTATGGAGTAAGAGCTCCGCCAACTTCATATCGGTCGCAGTCATTGTTTGGGCATCCCAGAGCATACCCCCAATCAGCAAGCACATCGCCACAGCCATGGCAGGAATGACACAGAGGCAAGGCAGCAGTAGAAGACAAAACCGGCGGCACCACATGATCGGCGATGTCGTCAGCAGCAACGCGCACATGCGGCGCAGTCTCAGCCTCCTCCCATTTCTTCAGCGTGCGCTTTAGGCTGTCACGCTCTTCGCTCACGGATGCGAGGGCGGCGCGGACTTCGACCAGCTCTTTGTGCAATGTTGATCGGTCTGCCGCTAGCATCTCATTATGCAGCAAGTAGTCCGCGCACTGCGCGTTACTCTTCACAAGCGCGTCAACATTTGCAGCCAGCGCCTTTGTCAGCTCCTCGTTTACTTCCTCAACGCCTGCGGTAACATCTCGCAGCCGCACAACCAGTGCGGCCATTTCGTCAAACTCGGGCTTGGTCATTGTCTATCCTTGCAGCGCCGCGCGGGCGCTTGCTAGTTTGTTGTATGCAATCAACCAGATCCGGCTGTGACACGCCCCGTTTTCATTCATGAACTCGCGCGCGCACGCTTTCATGTATTGCGCAGAGGTGTTGCTGTAGCTTTCCTGCATTGCTGATACTGCGGCGGCGTAACCCTCCCATGCCGATTCTCTGCGGCAATCGTCGGACTCGCACATTTTACATTGGCGCTGCGCTGGATTCATCGCGCACCCCGCATGCAAAGCATGGTCGCCCCGCACTGCCTTGGCTGCATTGACTGCCGCACGCCTTCAGATACCGCGCAGCCAAGCAAGTAAGTAGATTTGCTGACATACACTTTAAGTGCGGCGATGAATATGCCCATCTGGCGGTCGTGCTCATTACCACGCGCGCAGCATTCAGTCCGCGCCTTATTGAGTCGCGCCGTTGCGGCCTTCAGTGCAGGATAAAGTCCAGTGCGGTCCGTGCGTCCAAGTACGGCGGCATCGAAAGCCGCGCTTGCGGATTTTTCAGCGGCGCGCGCTGCCTCCCAGTCGCAGTCCAGTGAGCGGCAGATGATACATTTAGTAGCCAAGGCGAGCCTCCTTCGCGGCGTCCATGGCCGCATCATTACGAGCATCACGGTAATCAGGAATAAACGGACGTTGGACGGTTGGAGTACAGCGCGACAGACCAGGCCCTTGCGCGTCACACTCACGCTCGGCTGCCTTGTGGGCTGCATTGGCTAGCTCGGCCTGTATCTCGGCGTCAGACTCGTAAAACTCATCTTCGGTCAGAGAATCAAGCGCATCGCCCAGGGCAATGCAAGCATCCAAGAGCACCGCGCGCTGGCATTCTCGATTAGGGCATCCACAGTAAAGGATTCGCATCTCGACGATGCGCAGTGTCTTGCCAGAAGTAGAAGTGATTTTGATGTGTGCCATGGATAGATTTATGCCACGGCTAGAGTTACGTGTCCAGATAAATCAACAGGCAGTGCAGATTATTTTGCAGACCGTCGCAGAAGCGTGTTGACGTAGTGCGCTGAAACTGTCACGCCCAGATTGACCTTGATCGCTTCCGAAATCACAGCAGCGGACTGACCGGCCTTGCGTAACTGCTTAGCCATCTTCAGCACCGCCGGGGCCTGCTGCAGCCGCACGTTGCGCGCAAGCTCGATGCCTTCCGCTGCCGCCACTTCGCGCACCTTTCCAGCGCTAACTTCGTAACCCTTCTTGGCCATGGCGGCGACCGTCTTATTGATGTTTGGCACCTTGCGAAGTGCCGCCGCAATGCTATTACGCAGGCGGGGCGCTAGCTCTACCTTGGGACGTCCGGGGCGTGCTGCTGGGGCTGCTTTGGTCATGGGGCAAATCCTTTAGCTAGTTTGTCGAGTTTGTCGCGCAGGGCAATGACCGATGCGCGGGTATGGAAAATAAGATCGATCGATGGCGTCTTAACTTCAGAGCTAAACAACTGCGGAATATCCAGCCCAGTCAACCGCAACATACGCGCCTGAGTCTGGTCTGAAACCCAAACGGACATCATGACGCGACCACGTCCAAAGATTGCCTGCGATCGCGTATCTCCGCATACGACAGCCGGAGCAGAAACCACGGGGACCTCAATGTCGGCAACCGGAAGATTGCCCCGGCGCTTTTCCATAGCTGCCGCTATCAACGGCAACCGATTCGCTTTCACTGTAGCGCTTTTCGCATCGTCCAGCTTCGTGGTCTTTGGCACCAAGTCAATCAACGGCACCGCGTAAAACGACCGCCCACGCGGCTTGTACGTGCCAGCCTGCTGCTGTTTGAGCTGGCGCGCGGCCTTGCGCACGGTCGAAGGAGTGACGTCCAAGCGGGCTGCGATCTGATAACTACTCAGGCCCTCGCAAATGAGCCTGACCATTTGAGGGCGGTCGTATTTAGCCTGCATATTTCTTCCACAGCTTCTCGCCGCCCCAGACTAGCAGCGTGCCAATGATCATGCCAAGCACTTGCTGGCTCAGGCTTTTCAGTGACGACCGAAACAGCAGATCGCAGAAGCAAATCAGCGCCAGATAATGCGTGACTGTCAGTTGCGCGCGCAGATCGTTGCTGGGCAATGTTACATTGAAAGTGTAAGTCTGTGGCTGCTTAGATGAGCCATCACCCGCTGGCGAAATGCGCCATAGGCTTGCAGCTGGAAACTCGGCGCATTGAATTACGCCTTCATCGTCTGGCCATGACACAACAATCTGGTCGCGATCGTCAATTTCCTGAATCGTCATATCTGGTCCGCCAGATTTAAGCTGTACCGTGTCGCCAATGTTGAACGTCATTAGTTTCTCCCTTGTGCGTGCTCTAGCATGTCGTGAGTAAATTCGCGCAACGGATCGGATGCAATCGGGCTAATTCTATCAGTGGCGAGCGTGGTCACTTTCCCGTTGCGCATTTTGACATCAGAAAACCCGTTATCAAACGAAGCAACCAAGACACCTTCTGAGCGCCGCAATGACATGGTGCGCGCGCTCCGTGGTGACACTTTGACCCAACAGACCTTATCGCCTGGTTTAATCGCTGCAGTTGTCTTGCTCATCGTCCTTTGCTCCTCAAAAGGTGTTGCCGCTGGTCAGCCCCATCAAGCACCAGCAGATCCATCGGGGCACCATTGCGGTCTGCGCATAGCCGCGAATAGATACGCGGTCCTATGTCGGGGTGCGCTCTCATCTTGTCTGCGGCTAGGTTGCAGTCCCAAACCAGCCGACCCGAGTAGCTATTTAGCAGAGACAGCAGTAGATTAGCAAGCACAGAACTTCCGCCCTCTTGCGATTTATCCGCACGCTGCGATCCAAGATCCGAAAGGAATAGCACCTTGTAACGTCGCACCGTCGCAAGCCATGACTCTGCAACCTCGGGGACGCCAGCTAGGCCGCTGTGCAGGTTCTTAGCTTGCCGTATCAGCTCACCTTGCTCGATCCAATGGCAGGACGCGCCGTCATGGAGCCAAGCGAAGTACAGCGACAGGTTAAGCATGGTCTTAGCCGTGCCAGTGCCCCCGATCAGCGACACGTGCTGAGGGCCGTTTGCAGTCGCCAGCCGGATCGCCTTCCATCTTGCGAGTACCTGCCGAAGATTGGCCACGCCCGCAGCGCCAAGCGTTGCAGCATCGCGGGCCGGATTAACGCGCTCGAATAACCACGGACCGATCGGCTCTGTTTGCTTTGGCCCGTAGCCGCATAGCGCCAGTTCATTAGTCAGCCGCACGCGCTCGGATCGGTACCGGGCAAGCGGACATCTCCGCCCACTTCGCGTGCTGGCATTCCAGTGGTGGTCAGCTTGGCATTCTTCGCCGGGATTCGCACGCGGGCATGGCATGCGCTCAGCATCGGGCTGCAGCTTCACGCGGGACAGTATTCCGGAAAAATCGACATCCACCGTCACCATCCTAACTGCAGCTGCGTCGCCTGCGCTGCTTTCGGTGCAAATAAAGGCTGCTGCTTGCCAGCTTCCTTGATTCGATGCGTGGCCTTGTCGTATGTCTCGCGCTCTTGCTCCCAGCCTACAAACCGGCGCCCTAGCTCCTGACATGCGACCGCAGTTGTTCCGCCCCCGGAATACGGATCGCAGATTAGATCGCCTGGGTCCGTGAAATCTAGGACAAAAGCACGCATCAGTGAAAGCGGCTTCTGCCCATCCACGATCAAACCCCCAGGTTGCCGCGAATCGCTGGTCGCGTGCCAGCGCGCACATCGTCCGCCGCCGTTCCACCGCATCCGACCAGACTCTCGCGGAGCATGGCAGATCACGACGCATTCAAACCCAATGCCGGGCCGGTCGCCGCTCATCTGCGGCTGTGCGTCGTCTTTGTAAAAAATGCCGTGGCGGACAAACTCAGCACCGGCTGCCTCTAATGCTGCGCGCCATAACTGGGGGCTGTCGCTGTCACAGGTGACGATAATCCATCTGCGTGTGATGCGCACGATCTGCTTGCTGACCGCGCGCATGTTCGCCGCTGTCATCGGCTTGTACTTGATGACGTGGTCCACGATGTCGCCGCGCTTGTACCGCTTGCCTTTTGCGTGCGTCTTCTCGCTGTACGGCGGGTCTGTAATCGTGTGGTCCACGCTGCGAGCGGGTAGCTTGCGCATGGCTGCGACGCATTCGGCGTGCTGAAGTGTGATCATGCTCATCGCCGCACCTTCTTTGCTCGCGCCGGGAGGACTCCGGATCCGTCGCAGAATAGCTCTTGCCATGTCCCGTCCTCCACAGCTGCTAGATAGTCGCTGAGGTTTGGAATCGCGCATTTCCGCTTCCATGTGCGCGCGATCATCCACAGCTGCGAGCCGTCCCATATCACCCACTTGCGCGGCGACTTCCAGCCAGCTGTCGGGGCAAATCGGCGAACACTGGAACCGCACTTTTGGCACCCCGGACACGGGCGCAGGCGCTGGCCGATTCGGTACGTGGCCGCTTCGGTGCGGAAATCGTCGATCGTTGCCCCGTCCCACGCTTCATCAAAAAACTCATTCCAGAGCCTTCGCCTGCGCGCCCCCATCGTCATCCCTACCAAGCTGCGCGGGGTCATTGTGGCACTTCGCGAGTCAGAAAGAAGTTGCGGACAGCAATCATTTCCGCGTTTCGATACATGCCATGCACGTAAATGAAAGGCTGCTTTAGGTTATGACCATTGCAGGCTAAATAATCTTCTGCGCCCTTCTGGGTTAAGAAAGCAGCGCAAAAAATATCTATCCACCGACAGCCGGTGCGCTTATATGTACGCGCCCCAATGACTAGCGGTCCACCTTCATCGTGCAAGCGCTTCAAAACCACGGCCGTTTCTGCGTCGGCCTCTTCATAGTCTCCGTCGTCATCGCTCACCCACAGCCAAAAGTCTTCATACCCAGACTCAAGACCAGCCACCATCTTTTTCTGAAAGACCACAAACATCGGGTCGGCAGTCCCGGCATTGTACTGTGTCCGTATATTTGCCCCCATTGTGCGCAGTGTTTCGGCGTCAATGTCTGACTGGGTGGTTGCGTTGGTCATTGCTTGCTCCTTGTCTCGCGCCAAATCAATAATTGCATCAAGTGCATCGCCAACATCGCTAATCATCCCGTCCTCGACTGCAGCTTAGTCAGCCGCGACAAAATATCATCCACTTGCACTGCTGGCTGCAGCGACACCCTCGTCATTGCCGGGCAACCATCAGCGCGCCACTTGTCAGCACTAGCTAGCACGCTGTCGAGTTTGGTAGCAACATATTTCGCAACACCACGCTTGCACCACGCTAACCCACCCGCGTTGATGTAGTCGGCAAGTTGCGGAATCGCACACAGCTTATAGTCAGCTGCGCAGTCCTGCCACTGACTAGCCAATGTGCGCTGCTCTGACTCAGGCAGTCCGGTCGGGGTGAGTAGCACCTTAGCCGGGGCAAGCACCGGACACGCCGCGACCAGATCCCGCCAAGCCTTCGCAAGCCCCTCAAACGGCATTGAAGCGCTAAGCGTTGGCACCTTGGCTGCGGGAATAGCCACAGATGCGCTTGGGTTGTGCTCAGAAACCGCCATCCAGTCAATCCAGCCCACTGCTAGCGGGTCTGTCATTTCGGGCCTCACAACGCGCAACTGGGCGCGAATTGGCAAAGCGAGCTGCTTTTCAGGCTCGCATGGTGGCAGAAGTTCCAAGGGCTGCAGACCTGTCAAGTCTGGCGGCATGTCTTCGGCATTAGAGAGATCCATGATATATATATTCTTTTCTTCTAAGGTCTTAGATAGATCCGTATTAGTAGTACATTTTCCGGACTGGGTCTGAGTCGTTTTCCGGACTCGGTCCGGACACAAGCCCGCAGCTTTCATGGTCCGGAAAATCGCATAGCCCTGTGACCTGGAAAGCGGCTTACCAGCCCGCCCGCCCACATGCGCGCCCAACTCCCCGGCATCGCATCCCAGCAGCCGCCAGACTACCCAGGCAGCCATGGTGCTCGGTTTGCAGCCGCGCCACACCTCGGGCGGAATGAAGACCGACTTGTGGCACTTTGCAAGCGCTGGCGTGGGCCGGTAGGTGACGCAGGACCGCTCGGGGTTCGCAAGTGCCAACAGCAGCCCGCGATCCTGCAGAGCCATCAGCCCACGCCGCAGCACGGGAAGCGCCACATGCACACCAGTCGCGCGCAGAGTCGCAAGCGATGCAAAGCACTCACCGCTGACACGCGCGAACCACAACACGCGGCAGAGGGCTGCTAGGGCTTCGGGCGATTTCGCGCATAGGGATAGTGCGATTTCGCGCGGCAGCCTTATGTGGTCGGCGGTGATCATGCTAAGCGGCCCACCAGCGGCCCATAGCGTTTCAGCTCGCAAAGACCGGCCTGTTCCGCTTTTCGTGAATAGGTCTTCGCTCCAGCGGACTGCAAATGTTCCAATGGTGAAAGAGACAATCAAAAGACCCATCTGGCCGCCGTCCATAGCCTTCTGTAAATGCAGCGCTTGGTCATCGCTCAGTTCGGAGCGCGCAAGAGAGTTGCCAGCTACCGACTTAGCCTCAATGGCGATGTATGGCCACTGGCACTTACGACTGCCAAGCACGATCCAATCTGCACCGCTGGCCTTATGTGGCATGAACACCACGCCAGACCGTGTTTGCTTGCCGTAGTAGCTTGGGTTTTGCTTTGCCCAGTGCAAAAAGTAGCCCGCGTTTACGGCCTCGCGGAAGTGAATGTTTTCTAAGTACTTTTCTAGTGCCGCGCCGTTGCTGTGCGCTTTGCGTCCGCCGGCTCTGGTCATGAGGTTTCCTGTGAATACTTGCTGGCCTTTAAGATGGCGCGGTAATGCGCTGCGGCAGCTGCTGGATGTTTGGCGCGAACCGCTGCGAGTTCCTTGCGGACTGGCTCGCGCGCTAAGCACTCCCCGCACCATGCGTCTTGCTCGCGCATTTCTGCTGCAGTGACCGGCTCTAGCGTGCCGTCGCCGCAGTCCTGATAATCAACTTTCCAGCATGGCCAATATTTCTTGTCATACTTTGGTGATAGCTCCCAGTCAGGCCGTATTTCTTGCTCGTGTACGCACACAAAATAGACGCACTTTTTGCGCAGCGTCTTGATCTGCTGGCGTATAGCGGCAAGAGTCATGCCGGTCTGTGCGACTTCTCGCAAAAGTGCTAATGCTGCGCCGTTTGACTTGGCGCGGGCTCCTGATTGGCGGGTCATGGTTTTGCCGCTTCCATGCGCGCCATTTCTAAGTTGTGCCGCACCAACTCAACCATAGGCAGAAGCTGTCGGGCTAGTGCGATCTCTCCATCTTCGCATCCCATGTCGTATGCGTCGTCAGGTTGCCCGCCGCTGTAATCGTATGCGCTAAAGTCGTCGTTGTCAGTTGCTGCGGTCTGCGCTGCCAGCTTTTTTAGTTTTGCGATTAGTTCGTCCATGGTCATTGCTCCGAAGTAAGGCGCAGCCGTGGGCGCTGCGCTGGTGGGTGGTTAGGGGCTCATGTCGTCATTTAGGAACCGTCGCAACGCATCTGCTGCACTGCTTGCGTCGGTCCACTGCGCATCGCTGCCAGCGGCCACGCCTGCGCGGTTGATCTCAGGTACAAAGACAATCTCGATTGCGTCAGCGCCCACAATCTCGGAACTGCGGTAGCACTCATATTCTACATGCGAGCGGCTGGATGCGCGGAGGTCCGTGCTGCGCAATTCTGGCAACTGAACCTGCGTCAGCGTTGCCTGTAGACGCTCCAGATTCAGCCGGGAAATCTCCGCGACTAGGTGCCTGCGGAAGATGGAAAACGCATCATCAACATCGTCCCAGTCGTGGCGCATCTCAAACGCGGCACTATCCCAGTCGTCGGAATCAGTTAGCTGCTCACCAGGAAATTCATTAACAAAGGAAACGGCGCATTCGGTGGCGTAGGCTTTGATAGCGTTCAGGATCTCGGTCGTCATTGTCGTGTCTCCGGTTTGGGTTGGGACCAGTGCCGCGTCCATGTAAAAAGTTATAGTCTAAGCCGGGTTACGTGTCCAGTAAAATAACACGAATTATCAAAGAAAGTTACGCAGCGACGGGCGTGCAAGAAATACAGAACCGTGCTAGACTCCGCTCATGACGCCACCAAAGCCACCACTTACAAAAGAACAAGCCGCATGGGCTGTGCAATACTTGCCGCTTGCTCGGAGTCTTGCCAGGAAGCACAAGTTCGACGACCAGACTGTATTCTATGAGACCATCTGCAAGGCTGCGCGCAGCTACGACCTCACAAAGAAAATCAGCTTTCAGGCTTTGTTGACCAGGAGCTGCGCCAATGCTGCGATCGATATATGGCGCAAGGGGCCGGACAGACTAGTTGTCGGAGTGAAGCCCGAGCTGCTAGACGTAGCCGAGATCGCGGTCCCGGTCAACGATTGGACGCCACCGCCAGACGTGGCAGAGAGGAAGATCCGCGCGCCGGGCATGGGAGAGCGTAGCATCCAGCGCCGCGCCAAAGAACAGGGCTGGTCATCAAAGCAGGGGCGGCCCCGCGTGCTTGACGATGCGACCATTATCAAGCTGCTGATGGCCGGTAAGTCAATGTCGGATGCGCAGCGTGCGCTAGGGGTTTCCCGCGACACTATACGCAGGATATGCCTTAAAAACCGTCAAACGCTAAAGCAAATGCGCCCGTCGAAAAAAGACGTTGACAAGCGCGCAAAGATAGCGGACGGTGACAAAATGCATCGCATGATTACATTGACACCGGAGCAGATCGCAGCGGCTCGGGCTATGCGCAAGGATGGGGCCTCATGGCGCCAGCTTGCTACTGATATGCTGCTGCGGTTTGGGGTGCGCGCAACGCACCAGTTTTGGTGGAACAACATTCCCAGGGGCGAAAACGATAGACGGAAGCGGAGGGCGACGTGAATACCAAAAGTAAAGAGTATCAGGCGCTGGAATTGTTGGGGCCGGGAGATTCGGAGGAATCTTGGAGGCCGCGTTTAGGGCTGGCAAACTTTATTGCATGGGCGGCCATTGCAAAGCAACGCGCATCTATTGGCGTCGGCGAATCGCTGTCATATGCCATTAGGAGACTGGAAAATGTTGCACAAGCAGAAATTCCGCCAACGTGCGGAATCAAAATGGAGCTTACAGCGGACATTTTAAGCGGAAAGCTACATGTAGAAGCAAAGATCGCATGAGCCGAGCACGGGACAGACGCAAGAAACGCGAGCGGGAAGAATGGGTAAAGCGCAGGGCGGATCGATGCGCCAAAGCACGTATGCGGGCCATATTTCCGGTCGTGGTGTGCAATGAATGCCACGGAAGCGGACGCGCGCCAGATCATGGGTGGGTGTCGCACGGAAATATGCATGCATGGGTTGGAAGTTACCAGATGTGCCGCAAGTGCGGCGGCGATGGCCAAGTGCGCGCGGGAACGATTCACATCAACGTGACGATACAAGGGAGCGACGATGAGCCTAGAGCATGCACTGCTAAACCGACTGGAAGCGCGCAGCATACAGCTTGCGCAGATGAAGAAAGAAATCCACGGACTAAAGCAGTTGGTCGATGAGAAAATGACTATCAATGAACAGCTGGCCGAGCAAATCACGACCGCGCGGATAGAGCGCGAGCAAATGCAGCACCAGATTTCCGAGCTGCGCACAGAGCGCGACCGGATACTCGAAGTCAGCAAGACCCTCGTGCCTAAGTCTGCGCTAAAGCAAGCAGTGCAGGAAGCGGCGGAATTGCACTCGGAAGTTGCCAAGCTCCGCGCCGAAGTCCCGAGCAGGCCGCAGCTTGATTTGACCGCTACACTCCCGACTGTTGATTGGCAGGTTGTTGCGCGAAATCTCGAACAGACGATCGCTGGCTTAAATGCAAAGGTGGCGGAGTTGCAAGGGGAGCTAGATAAGCAAAAGACGCAAGCGGATAGCATGGAGCGTCAGGTCGGAGGACTAACCAGGACGCGGCTCAGGTTAGAGTTTGAACGCGATAAGATGAAGGCCAAGTTGGAGCCACTTGAGGCGTTGTATAAGACACTGAAGGGATGGCAGGAGAATGATCACATAATTGGTTATGGATTAACAATCGACACGGCAATTAACAAAGCAACGGAAGCATTAAGCCAGCTTACAGCGTAAACTTACCGCATGAGACCACAGTCAACCCAGGGAGAGATCGAGCGGCTAGAAAGCGAAATGCAGACGATAAAGCTGCGCCGCGCTGGCTACACGATCCCGCAGATTGCAGAGAAGTTAGGCACATGCGAAAAGACGGTATTCAATCGGCTTAAATCTGCAATGGACCGGGTGCGGGCAGAGATAAAGATCGATGCGCAGATGCACATTGAGACCGAGCTCGATAAGCTAGAGCAGCTAGAGAGTCGGCTGCATAGGGCCATCGAATTGGAGCCGCCAAACAATGAGCTTGCGCAGCTCGCAGACAAGGTCGTAAAGATCAGCGAGTCCCGTCGCAAGCTGCTGGGCCTGGATGCACCCCAGGAAGTGCGCCACAGCGGCCCCCTGTACACAGTCAAAGCAGCATCCCCAGACACGGAGGCATGGCCAGATGCGCCCACGAAAGCCCCGATGCACGAAGATAAAATACAAGAGCAAAGCGGGTGCGAAACGGAGCCTGAAGCACTCGACGATTAGCCACAGGATGCGCGCGTACCGGTGCGATCGGTGCGGGCTGTATCATCTTACTAAGGAGCGACATTTTGACGACAGACAGAGGACAGGGAGAGACTATGACCTCAGGACAGAGCGCATCGAGCGCGAGTATAAAGCCACCAATTGATGCGCGCTGGGAGGATGTGGCAGAGGCTGCATTGGTGCGCGCTGGGTTTCATGTCGTTGATCGAGCGGGCGTGTGCGACTATCAGGGCTGGGGCGTGCTACTCGGTAAGGCTGGCGATGAGTTCGCGGTGCTGGCCTGGTCGTATGGCTCATGCGGAATGTGTGATAATTACGAAGAGTTAAACGATGAAGCGCGCGCTGCAGAGTTTGACGCGCTGGTCGAACGGGGCATGACCGAGCAAGAGGCGCGCACGAAGTTTGATAATAGCAAGGGGTGGTAGCTGAATGATCGACCAAGACAAGCTAGCAGATGAGCGCAAAAAGCGGATGTTTGCAGAGTATGCCGACGATCGCGTGGATGAGAGGCGATGCGCAGAGCGAGACCATGCCGAGCAAAGAAAGATGGGTGCCATGGCAAAGATGATTAGCGAGCCAAACGGGCAAGATGTCGAGGCAGAGCTTAACGGGCTGCTTGCGTCCGACCTGCGCAATGTGGACTTGATGCCAGACGCGGCGCGAGAGAAAGCAGCTGCGCGACTGCAAGAGCGGCTAAACAGCAACCTGCACATGGCCGAAGTCGAAGGCATGTGCGTGCAAATCCAGCTGCAACCGGCGCGGGCTCGGCTGGTTAAGGTGGGGCTGTGAAAATAAGGCAAATCACATACAGCGAGGCAGGCAGGTCCAACTCCATATACAAATTCGGTCGTGCCAATCCCAGTGGAACCGGACATGGCAGGGGATTGGACTATGGTGGCGGCGGTATGCCAGCAGGTTATCACGCAATACGGCGGCATCTGTTGGCGCTGGGTTTGGTTTTGGGAAGGCGTGCGGTCATGAGCCGCCACACGCCACGCAACATGCTCGGGCTTGCGATGTTGCTTGTGAGCACGGGCGCGGAGTGCGCGAGAGCTGCGCCAGAGGCAGACGAGCAAGAACAGCGGCGCATGAAATGGGCAAGCGACCGGGCTGTTTCTCGGATTTATTCCATCGAAGAAATGCGCCAGTATTTGCGCAACTGCGGCGACGACGAAGCAAGAGCAGAAGAGAATTTGCCGCGACTAGATGAATGGACGCGGAAGGTAGGAGCGGGCGCGCTTAGTTTGCTTACCGCGGCTACTCGACTGGCGGAGCAGAGACGACAACATGAGAGCAGCAAGGCAGAATACCGTCGATTTGACGCGCGCGGGATCGTGACGCACGCAGCTACGATTGCTGGGCCGCCAATGGTAGCGCCAGGGTGGTCAGTCCCGCTCAGTGTTGCTTGCGCACTAGATGCACCGCCAGTGAATAGACACGCAAAGCCCCGTAGCAATAGCGGCCAACGTCGAGCGGCGGCGAAACGGTGGTGGATACGATGAATAGGCATGAAGCGAACGATGATTGGAGATCGCGAGCATATGACATCAGCTTAAAGCAGTGCGGGCAGCGCGCGACAGAGATGCGTGTTATTAATGGGCGCATCGCTCAAGTGGACAGCTTTGGCGATGACCTGATAGGCTACCCATTAAAAGACAGGCCACAGGAAGGCGTCCCTCTTGTGGTCGGCGATTTGATGGGTGGAATTGTGCGCCATCCGTTTGGGGTAGAAGCGCCTGTGATAATTGATAACGTCGTCGAATTCGAAGCAGAAGAGTTCGAAATAGAGGCGAAGGCGATGCGCGAGCAGCGCAAAGGAGAGGAGCGGCCTAGCGTAACGATCATGCGAGGAATCGCGCGCATTTTGGAAGTTGTCGCGGGCATCGCAATCGCAAAGCTGCTGGGCCTCATTTGAATTGACCCCGCACCCCTCCCGCAGTATCGTGCCGAGTGAAACATAAGGAGCGAGAGACTATGAGCACAGAGACGACGCAAGACAACTTCGCAGGGATGACCGCAGAGCAGAAGGTTAAGGCGCTGATATGTCTCTCAATAAGAGAGACAGACAGCGTCGGTCCGATAACGCAAGAAACCATTGATAGCTTGTATGATGCGTACGACTACGAATACCAAAAAGAGGAGATACGGGCCGGGTTAGTGCAAACGGGCGTTCCGTGCTCTAGCATGCACGGTTATGTGTCGCAGTCGGTTGCGTCGCAGCTGCCAGATGGTTCATGGGTTGGCTGGACACATTGGGATGGGGGAGGTAAGCATGGATGCCCAGATGATATTGAATGGATGAAGCATGCTTATCATCTTGATTGCAAAGAAGAGCAGAAGATGGTCACCGTGCGGACGTTTGCGAAGGTGGGCGCATGAGTTGGGCAGACCAAGCACTAACGGCAGACGGCACAATCCGAGCGCAGAACCTAGGAGCAGCAGTGTGCGCAGACGGCGCGAACGGGCTGACCGTGATCAGCAGCACGGAAGCGCGCAAGCGTGGGCTGTACGTTGAGCCGGGGGATTTCGAGGTGCCGCTAGTCGCATATCATCCCGCAGACATGGGCGCGCGCAGTAGCTGGCAACCTCCTGGGCGTGACCCGATTGGCTTGGACGCGCCAGAGAACATGACCGGTCCGAAGCTGCTGCAGATGACGGGGCCTGGCGCTGGTGCTTATCTGTCGCAGACTGCGCTAGTAGATGCGCGCTATCGTGAGAGCGACCCGCGCCGCTACTTCGACAGCGCAGCGGTCCCTGGCTGGGTTATCCCGCGCGGGGCGTTTGCGGGTCAGGATGTGGCGCTTGGCGATCTTGCATCGCTGAGCTATGGCGGGGTGACGATCTGGGCGCAGGCGTACGATATCGGCCCTGCTGACTCAGAGCGCGTGGAAATAAGTGTCGAGGCATGTAGGCAGCTGGGCATTCCGAGTTGCGCGCGCAGTGGCGGGACTGCGGACGGGGTCGATGTTGTTGTGCTGCCTGGATCGCGGCGCATGGTTGCAGAGGATGGCAAGGTGCGGCCTTGGACGGTGCGCGATGCTGAGGAGGTTTCGGAGCGGGCCGAGGAATGGGCGAAGGGGTGGGGTGAGAAGCAAGGGCAGGCTGCGCCATGAGCATGATTGCCGATGTGCTGGTGACCGCGCTCGGACTGACGGCGGTCATTGGCGTGCTTTTTGGCCTAGCCGTTGTGGCGACTGAGCCCAGAAGACAGCGGCTTGAAACCTTGACCGATCGCTGGCGCAAGCTGAGCGATGAGGTGCCAAGATGAGCGAAGCGGTACAGTGTTTGGTCATCGTCTTTGGCGTCTTTGGCTATGCCGGGGCGCTTTGGATCTTGCTGAGCGATTGGATCGGATAGGTGCCGAGATGAGCAATGAACAGCTAGCATTGGTGGTCTTCTGCGCGGTCAGTGGCTGGCTTGTGGCAATCATTGCCGTGGTGGCCAAGTATCAGCACGAAAAGATGTCACCGGATGAGTTCCGCAACCTGATGCGCTGTAATGGCATCGACTGGCTAAGGCTGCGCATGTTGCTTGATCCGCCAAAGCTGCCACAGGGAGGAGGAGCTCGCGATCCTCATGAGCTACCACCGCGCGAACTTCCGCCAGCCGACCCACGGTATCGCTAAGTGGCCACCTTCACCCCGCTACCGTGGCAAGTTGCGCCATGGAATGACACAAGCAAGACCCTAGTCGTGTCCAGTGGGGCGGGATCAGGTAAAAGCGTGTGGGCATTTCATCGCTTGAACGCGCTCATGCTCAAGTATCCGGGCGCGCTCGGGCTGGTGCTGCGTAAAGCGCGCCAGCACTTGCGCAACAGCTCGATCCCGATGCTCGAAAGCATCACAGGCCCGCATGTGCGGCACCAGTCGAGCAACAACCGGTTCCAGTATCCAAACGGGAGCCGGATTGTTTACGGCGGCATGTTCGACCAAAAGCAACGGGAAGCGCTGCGCTCGATAGCTGGCGAGAATGACAGCGGTGTGGACTTCGTGGTGATGGAGGAAGGGAGCACGTTTTCAGCCGATGATTACGAGGAAGTCATGGGCCGATTGCGCGGCAAAGCTGCGCCGTGGCGTCAAGTCGTGGTCATCACTAACCCAGACAGCGACCAACACTGGATATGTCAGCGTTTTATCAATCCGCACCTAGCCGGACGGCTCGATAAGGCAGCGGTCTATATGCCGCGCTGCGAGGACAATCCGACGCTGGATGTTGACTACCTGGACAGCCTACGAAGCCTCACGGGTGTGCGGCGTGCGCGCTTATATGAGGGCCGCTGGGTGCGCGCAGAGGGGACGGTCTACGATACCTGGCTACCCGAAAAGCACGTCATCAGCGCCTTTGACATCCCCGACGATTGGCAGCGGTTCCGCGTTATCGACCAGGGCTATGTCAATCCGCGCGTCTGCCTGTGGATCGCCGTGGATGGCGACGGCAAAGCCTACGTCTACCGCGAGATCTACAAGACCAAGCAGCTGGCCAAAGACTTTGCAAAGCAGATCATTCAGTACACGCGGCGCGAGAAGATAACCGCGACGATCTGTGATCACGATGCCGAGGAGCGCGCGGTCTATACCGAGGCCGGGATTGATACCGTGCGAGCGCGCAAGGATGTGTCGGTAGGCATCCAGGCTATGCAGAAGCGCATATCAGAGGACCGGCTGTTTTGGTTTAGGGGTTGCCTTGTCGAGGTAGACGAAGAATTAAGGCGAGAGCACAAGCCGTGGTCTACGGTGCAAGAGTTTGATTGCTACGTCTGGAAGCGCAACACTGACGGGACAATCACAAAAGAGGAGCCCGAGAAGAAAAACGATCATGGCATGGATGCGCTGCGCTACTTCGTGATGCACTTCGACCGCGACGCATACAAGCCAAGCCCCGGAGCCAAGACCCTCGGCGCAACAGCGACGCAGTACACCGAGAAGAGAAAAAAGGCGGGGCTTGCGGTTTTTTAATACAACCAACATGGCGTCGTGGTACTTAAGGATTATGACAAACACAGACGAGACCAAGCATGACTACGAGTGCCCTACGCTGATTCTGGGGGTGTGGGCGCAGATTATTCCGGCTGACGCTGCGGCTGATAAGCTAAAGCGGCACGGCCTGACAATCGAGGGGCGTCGGATTTTGAATGCGATTGGAATGGCAGGCAAACTACCGAGCGCCGGATCGCATCAGGTCAACCTTGAAAAGACCACGAGCGAGCTATTTGGGTGGTCTATCATGCGAGCAAAGGCGGCGATTGCCACAGCGGTGGAGCTGGGATACATATGCGGCGGCCCTCCGACTAATTGAGGGAATAATCATGACGATTGACGTGCCAGTTGGGGCCGGCGTCGAAGTATTGCCCATCTAAGGACCTTGCAGCGCCAATAGGGCCGTTTTTATTGGTGCGTCCGTCGCCGCGTACACTTTAAGCTGTGAGCAAATCAAGCAGCTTCTGGTCGTCAGTCGGCACGTATCTCGGCGAAGTCCTCGGCATCACGGCCTATGATGGCGCGCGAGAGCCCAGACAGGACGACCTTGCTAAGTCCGACGTGGTGGGCGTCGAATCCACTTACACCACATGCGGGTGGACGATTGACCGCGTGCAGTGCGCACTAGAGGCGCTGGACCGGGGCGAAATGGCAGAGCCCTACGCGCTCTACCTGGCCATGACGCGGCACCCGCTAATCAAGCACGGGCTCAAGCTGCGCCGGGATACGCTGTCACAGGTGCGCTGGTATCACGACAAGCCCGAGGGCCTGGATGATGCGTTTTTTGAGCAGTGGGTCGCGCGCTGGCTGCAAACGTGGCCGAAGTCGGAGCAGCTGCTAGCCAACGGGTACAAGATCCCGCTTGGCCTGTGCCCCGTAAATGTCGTCTGGTCGCGCTCTCGCGATGGCCGCTGGCTGCAGCCTACCGCGCACACGAAAGAGCCCGGCTCTGTCGAGTGGTACGAGACGCAGCGCATCTACAAGTTCTATCACCTGACCGGCGCGCTCGATGAGTACGGAAACAAGCTACCAGAGCCACCGCTTAGCAAGACCGGCGCGCTCGACATGTGGCCGCTCAATGGGCAGCGATGGCTTATGCTGCAAGAGGAGCCGCTGAGGCCCCACCTGTTCGGCGCGTTTCGCTCGCTGGCCGTGGCGTGGTTTCTTAGCGCTGAATCTTCACGCTGGCACTCGGCGCACAATCGCAAGCACGCTCTCGATTGGATCGGCGTCAAGATGCCGCACACGGAGCGGGAGAGCGCAGAGACTAGGGCGCTGCTAGACGCATGCGTTGCCCTTGAAAATGGCGGCGTGATTCCACTTCCCCAGCATGAGACGCCCGCGCCCAGCTGGGGTCTGGAAGTGTTTGCGGCCAAAACCGACGCAAGCAAGTCCATGGTCAGCTTGCGAGAGGCTGCAGACAATTACATCACGCTGGTGCTGCTGGGCGTGCTGGAAACAACAGGCGGCAGCAGCGCAAGCAATTCCAAGGCAAGCACGCAAGACCGGGTAGCGCTGCGACTCACCAAAGCCGATGCCGCGTGCATTATTGAGCTACATGACGAGCTAGCGCGCACGGCCTGCAGTGTCAATGGGCGCGACCCTGCCAATGCGCCAAAGCTGGTGTGCATTGTTGATGACCCCGAGGAACAGGCGCTGCTAGCTGAGAAGCAAGAACGCGCGGCAAAGGCTGGGCTCACGGTGGCGCAGCAGCTGGAAAAGCTCGAAGATGTGAATGCAAAGCGCCTCATCGCCAAGCTGCCGCCGATTGAGTACGACCCCGACCATCTTTACGCGCAAGCGGGCGTGCAGCTGACACCGGGCGTTGATGGCCTGCAAACTGCGCCACGATAGGCCCGTATACTTTTTGCATGGCACGCAAGGTCATCGAAATCTACGACCCCATCGATAAGTGGATGGGCATGTCCGGGGACGTGTTTGCGCGCATGCTCCGCGACGCCGACGGAAGCGTGGTCGAGTTGCGCATTAACTCCCCCGGCGGCGATGTTGGTGAGGGATTTAGCATTGCCAACCAGATCAAGAAGTACAGCGGGAAGGTGGTCGCGGTAGTTGAGGGATACTGCGCTAGCGTGGCCACCATCATCGCGCTGGCATGCTCCGAGATCCACATGCACGAGCTCAGCGTGTGGATGATGCACCGCAGCTCCGGCGGCGCGCGCGGCCACTCCGAGGACCTCACGAGCGCAGCCAAAGCGCTGGAAGTCATCGACCAAGCCGCGGCCCAGATGTACAAAAACAAGTCTGGCGCATCCGATGAGCAGGTCGCGCAGTGGCTGGCCGTTGACACTTGGATGTCACCCGCCGATGCGCTGGCCGCTGGGCTGGTCGATAAGGTGATCACCGACGCGCCGCGCAGCAACAAGCCGACCGCATGGGCGCGCACGTTTCAGATGATGGCGGCCTCTGGCATCCCCGCCGAAGTCCGCGCCCGAGTAGAGCAGCAAGATCCACCACAACCACAGGCCG
>ERZ869921.161-NODE-161-length-42119-cov-8.091575_pt1 | contig 42119 bp, 55 predicted proteins | sample MGYA00579310_ERZ869921 | MGnify/ENA primary metagenome ERZ869921 (study PRJEB32216, sample SAMN09231816) | wastewater metagenome | place: USA: Maryland | collected 2016-06-21 | study: EMG produced TPA metagenomics assembly of the PRJNA472060 data set (Reclaimed... | reverse complement strand
TGTGGAAATAATCCAACCCGAAATTCACGCCGTTTTTTCCGCAGCTTGCGGCGGCGCCGGCGGCCGCGCTATGTTCGCGCCATGCCTGTTCCGTTCATGCCGTCGTTACCGATCCGAATGTCCCGGCCGGCCGAACCGGACCACTACACGACGCCGGACGGCGGTTGTTCCTGCGGCATCCCGGGACGGGCGCCTACCGAGGAGACTGCCGTGACCATCCCTGACCCTTACCCGGCCGATTGGCCGCCGCCGATCGAGATGGCCGGCCGCTACGCAATGACCGCGGCCGCGGCCGTCGGACGCATCCGCACCGAATACACCCGGCCCAGGCCGACGCGGCGCGCCATTCGCGACGCCATCGATAGCGCCGAACGCAACGTCCGCGAGCTCGCCGAATGGCTCGAATATCTCCGCGGCACGACGCCGCGATGACTGACAACACCGACCAGGACACCGCGGCGATCCGCGCATGGCTCGACCGGCATGTGAACGCCGAGCTCGCGGACCGACTCGACGAACCCGAACACCTTCACGTGTCCTACCCGCTCGCTTCCCAGGCCGGCGCCGCGGCGCTCACGGCCGCGCTACGCAAAGAGTTCGGGCCCGCCGGCCGCATCGGCGTTTCGGAAGGGTTCGCACCGGACCGCTACCTGGTCGCGATCGACGACCTGCGGTTTCCCGTCGCGGTCGAAGCGACCGACCAGGACCCCGCCGGCACCGCGGCCGCCATCTTCGCCGTTTACGCCGAAGCCGTGCACAAAGCGGCCGCCGAGGTGCTCATGTTCGGCGCCGACCCGGGCGCGCCCGAACCGCGCGGAATCCTGGTCGACGCAAACGTCAAGCTCCGGGCCCAGGCCCGCGGGCCGCGCGTGCACATCGACGAATTCGGGGTCCCGCCGGCGCCGGTCATGAACCGTCGCGAACGGCGCCGACGTCTGATACGCTGACCGCCGGTCCGCACGGCCCAAATTCACAAAATGCGGGGGTAGACGTGCGGGCCGACCATTCTGCGCTGTAGTGGAACGGCACCACGCCGGGCTCATAACCCGGAGTCACCGGGTTCGACTCCCGGCAGCGCTACCAGACACAACACCCTTTTTGCGGGGGAGTGCAGCCGAGGGCACGCCGACGGGCTTACCGTCTGCAGGCGGGACAACGTCAGAGGCTCGTAACACGTCCGGCGAGATGTCCCGCCCGGCGGACTCCCCTGAACACCTACCGGCCCCGCGCTCAGCCGTGGCGCACGATTCGGGCCGGAGGTGATTGCGACGTGAAGATCCGCGCGTATCACGAATGGGCCCCTATGGGCGAGATCCTGGCGATTCCCGACCTCGGCGTGCACGTTCGCAATGGCGAAGTGTTCACCGTGGAAGCGGAGGACGCCCGCAAGCTACTCATCGACCCGAAAGTCTGGCAACCAATCGACGGCGACGCGAAGGCCCTGGCGGCCGAACTGGTCGCCGCCGAAATCGCCGCGGCCGCGCCGCCGGCGCCCTTGCTCAGCATCGAAGACACGATCATCTCGGAACCGTACGTCCCGCAGACGGTCGAAGGTTCGGTCATTTCCGAACCGTTCGAAGACACCGTCCCGACCGGCGCACCCGGCCCGAGCATCCCGGACGCCGGCACGCCGGCGGCGCCGAGCACGCCCGCCGCCGAGGACGGCCCGCAGACTTCCCAGGGGTCCACCGATGGCAATTCCTAGCGGTCTCGCATCCCGCCTCGTCGTCCTGGCCGAATCGGTCTACAAAACGCCGGTCACCGTGTCCCGCGGTTTTGAGTTCTACACCGAAGGCGTGAAGCGCGAACCAAACCAGGTCGACGTCGGCGGCCTGCGGAACAAGCTCGTCATCGGTTCGACCCGAACGGAAACCGTCGTCCGCGGCGCTGCAGGCCCGATCACCATGCCGATCACGGCAAAGGGTATGCCGTTCTGGTGGAAACAGATCCTCGGCGCGTCGGCCGTGTCCGGCGCCGGCGCCGCGAAAACCCACCTGGCCACCCTCGACGCAAGCGGCGGTCTCGGCGTGTCGTTCACGGCCCAGATTCAGCGGCCGGAATTCGACGGGACCGTGATCTCGCACACCTACGCCGGCGGCAAGGTCAAGACGGCCGAAATCAACCACGCGATGAACCAGGAGGCCCGCCTCACGGTCGATTGCGATTTTGCGTCCGAGGCGTTCCCGTCCCTGGTGTCGCCGACCTACCTGGCGGACAACGGGTTTTTCTCGCATCTCCGCTGCGCCGTGACCTTCGGCGGGACCGCGTTGTTTACGAAAAACGTGAAGATCGCGATCGACAAGAAGCTGGGCGCCGGCGAGTGGGGAATGGGGAACAGCAAGCTCGAACCCGTCCCGGAGGAATGGCTGGCCATTACCGGCGAGCTCCAGACGAACTACGACAAGGACTACTACGACAAGTACCTGGCCGGCACCCAGGACGCGCTCGTGTTCACGTGGACCGCGGCCGACGATATCCCGTCGTCCTCTCCGCTCGAACCGTTCAAGCTGGTCGCCACCGTGCCGAAAGCGAAGTTTCTCAACTTCGACCCGAACATCGGCGGCCCGTCCCGGGTCAACGTTACGGCGCCCTGGGCATGCTTCGACGACTACACGAACCAGCCGATCAGCATCTCGCAGATCACCACGGACACGGCCGCGTGAACGTGCGGGTCACGGGCGACGATTCGACCGCGCGCGATGTCCGGGACACCGCGCGCCGGGTCGCCGCCATGCACCAGGACGAAGCGAGCGAACAGGCCGGCAGCACGGCCCAGGCGGCCCAGGCGGCCGCTCGTGCGGGCCGGCCGCGGCGACTTACCGAGAAACACCCGGGCGATTACACTTGGGCCGAATTCGTCGATTCCTACCTGTCCGGGACCGAGTTTGGTAGTCCGTACGTGGGTCTCGGCGAAGGTCTCCCGCCGCACGTGGTCGCCTGGGAATACGGCAGCGACCGGGTTCCGCAATTCGGGCCCCATTCAAGCGCCGGCCGGTTCCTGCAGCCGGCACTACGCAACGCGGAGGACCAGCTCGAGGACGCCATGCGCGACCGAATCGATCACGAGCTACGGCTCACCTGAACAGCACCGAGGAGACCCCATTGCCACGACCGGCCCGAGAATCCCGCATCACCCATACGCCCGGCGGTTACCCGCAGCTTGACACGTCGAAGCTCACGGCGAGCGAAATCGAATGGCTCTGCGCGCGCCACAACTGCCGCGGCGCGTCCGACCTGAACCAGCTATCGATCACGATGCCGGCGCCGCTCATGCGGGACTTCGCGGTCATCGCCACGAAAGACGAACCCGACCCGCTGACCTATGAGGAAACGGCCGATTTCACCCTGCCGGAGCTCATGAACTTCATCCTCATGCCGCAAGCAAGCCCAAACGCGGGCCGCGGCGCTGGCGCGAATTCGCCAACGTCCTCCCCGTCCTCTGCTACCACTACGGATACACCCCGAAAGACGTCGGCGAGCTCCAGGCGGACGAAATTGCGGCCCTGATGGCCTACCTAGAAGCGAGCGGACGCATTCAGGCCCGGAGGTGAAAACCCCGGGCCTCGTGCTTTCCCGGGCCCTACGGTGTGCAGCGTGTCAGTCAAGGTCTACTACGAAGGCGACGAGTCCGACCTAAAGCGATCGAGCGACAACGCCGCCGGGTCCGTGCAGAAAGTCGGCACGGAGGCCGAACGCGCCGGCGGCCGCGCTCGCGACGCTAAGGGCCGGTTTGCGAACCTGGGCGAAGGCGTCGCCGACGCCGGCGGCGCGTCGGAAAAAGCGGCCGGCAAGATCAAACAGGTCGGCGACAACGCAAAGGACGCGGCCGATAAGGGCGCCGGATTCAAGGGCTGGCTCGGCGACGTGTCGAAGATCGCCGGCGGGTTCGTCGTGGCGAACGGCCTCATGCAACTGCCGGGCCTCATGAGCGGCATGATCGGCGGCGCGTCCGACCTTAATGAGTCAATGTCGAAGGTCGCGACCGTGTTCGGGCCGGACTCCGCGGCCGCGATGGAAGATTGGGCGACCGCTATGTCCCGCATGGGACAAAGCAAGGGCGAAGCGCTCGCGGCCGTCGGCAACTTCGGCAACTTCTTCGCCACCATCGGCGTCAACAAAGACGCCGCCGGCGAAATGTCGCAAAACCTGGTCGAGCTCGCGTCCGACTTCGCCTCGTTCCACAACGCCGCGCCCGTCGAAGTCATGGACGCGATGGCGGCCGCGCTCCGCGGCGAAGCCGAACCGATGTCCCGGTTCGGCATTCTCATGAACGACGCGACGCTGAAAGCAAAGGCGCTTGAGCTCGGACTCATCGAAACCGAGAAACAGGCCCTAACGCCGCAGACGAAGGCCCTGGCGGCAAACGCGCTCATGTTCGACCAGGCCGGCGCCGCGATGGGCGACTTCGCGCGGACGTCCGATGGCCTCGCGAACAAAAAGCGCATCCTGTCGGCCGAAATCACGAACCTAAAGGACAAGCTAGGAACGGCGCTCCTGCCGGCGGCCCTGGCGGTCACTAACGGCCTCCTGGGCGCCCTGCCGGCAATCGAGCAATTCGGCGGACACCTGGGCGATGCAATCGCGTTCGGGACCGAGGCGTTCATGGCGGCCCTGCCGTCCATCCGCGAATTCGGCGGCGTGATCGGCGATGCAATCGCGTACGCGGCGCCCTACGTGAAAGACTTCGCGGTCGACGCGTTGGAACTCGGACGCGTCCTGGGCCCGGAAATCCTCGACGGCGCGGTCGCTTTCTGGCAGACCCAACTACTCCCGGTGTTCGAAGGTGCGGTCGGCATCTTCGAGGCTCTTTGGCCACACGTGCAGACGGTCTCCGAAAAGGTGTTCGAGCTCGGCGCGGCCGTCGCCGACAAGCTGCAGGAACCGCTCGAAACGACGTTCGGGTTCATCGCCGAGCACCAGGAGGAATTTAAGATTTTCGGCGCGGCGATGCTGATCGCGGTCCCGATTATCTTCGCGCTCGCCGGCGCATTCACGGCCGAAGCGGCCGCCGCCACCGTCGCCGGCGCCGCGACCGGTGTGGCGCTTCTCCCGGTCCTGGCCATCGCCGCCGGCGTCGGCCTACTCGCGGTCGGCATCTACACCCTGATCAAAAACTGGGACGAGCTCGTCGCGAAGTATCCCGTCGTGGGCGAAGCGACCGACGCAATCAAGGTCAAGGTCGGCGAGTTTACGGGATGGATTACCGGCGAATTCGTGCCGGCCGTGGGCCTCATTGCCACGACGGTCACCGATTCCGCCGGCCGCGCGATCGGGTTCATCGTTGACCATTGGGGCGAAATTCAAGGCGTCATCGAACCGGGCCTCGAAGCTGTCGGGTTCATCATCGGCGTGCAAATCGACCTATGGACCGCGGTATTCAAAACCGGTTTCGGCGTCATCATGGGGCTCCTCGACGTGTTCGTCGGGATCTTCACGGGCGATTGGGAACAGGCGAAAGACGGCGTCCTCGCCATCGGGCAAGCGTTGTGGACCGGCCTAAAGGAAGGGTTCGATATCGGCCTGACGGCCCTGGTGACCATCGCCAAAACGATCGGGCCGATGATCATCGAAGCAATCGGCGACGCCGCGGGCCTGCTATACGACGTCGGCAAACAGGTAGTCCAGGGACTGATCGACGGAATCGGCGACATGGCCGGCGCGCTCGAAGGCAAGGTCAAAGGCATGGCCGGCGACGCCATCTCCGCGGCAAAACACGGGTTCGGGATCTTCTCGCCGTCCCGCGAGTTCGCCGAAATCGGCCGCCAGATTCCGGCCGGCCTCGAGCAAGGTATCGCCGAGGGTATGCCGCGGGCGCTGGACGCCGCCGCGGCATGGATTAACGCGATGGTCGACGAAGCGCGCGAAACCTGGTGGGCCCGTAATCGCATCTGGGCCCAGGAATTCGCCGACGCCGGGTTCTTCCTTCACGAAGACGGCACGTTGGAATATCGCGGCGACCAGGCCGGCGCCGGCGGCGTGTCCACCGGGTTCGATGGCTGGCTGTCGAACAACGGCCTCGACCGCGGCAACAACTCGACCAACAAACCGAAGCCTGGGCCGACCGGCGGACCTGGCACCCAGGGAAGCGGCTGGGCCTACGTGAGCAACGGCGCCGGCGGGTTCAAACTCATGCAGTTTCCGCTCTCGGACGGCCAAACCTACTGGTATTTCGACAACGCCGGCAATTGGGTATCTGGGATCATGCATTCCGAGGGTTCCACGCCGGCCGCGACCGGCGGGACTGGCGGCGCGTTCGGGTCCGCCTCGAGCGCTGGTGGCGGGTTCGGGCAAGGTGCGTACACGCCTACGCCGGCGCCGGCGAGCTCCGGCCTGGCCGGCGGCGCCGGGTTCGGTTCGGCCTCGAGTCCTGGTGGCGGGTTCGGCGCCGGCGCGTACTCTCCCGGCAAAGAGGCCGGCGTGGGTCCGCCGCTTGGCTGGGCCCAGGACGTTTACGGCAATTGGTTCGACCCGAAGGCGGCGAAGGGAATGAAGCCCGGCGCGCAGTCCGGGTCGACCAGCGGAGGGTCCGCCGCGGCCGCGGCCGCCGAACCCACGCCGACGAAATCGGCGCCGGATGACCCCGTGGTCAAATTGCTCGAGCGAGCGGAACAGGCGACCGCTGAACAGTCCGCGATGCTGCAGGACATCGCCGTTACGCTGATGAAGATCGCCGATGGACTCCGCACGCCGGCGCCCGTAACGATCATGGTCCGCGCCGAAACCGCCGACCCGAAGGGCCTGGCCGACGAGCTCGCGCCGTACATGTACGACTCGCTCGACCGCTACCAGAAAACCGAATGGAAGGCAGTAGCCTAAACCGTGCTCACTATTTTGACCCTGGTGGAACTCGAAACCGCGCCGACGGTGTGGACGCCTCTGACCAACTACATCGACAACAAAAGCAACCTGCGATGGCGAACAGGCGTCGGTCCTAATCGCCAGTTTCAAAGCGCCGCGGCGTCGTTTTCACTGAACAACAATACCGATGTGTTCACGCCTACTAATAAGGCGTCCTCTTTCTTTAACAAGCTGCGCATCGGCGCGCGTATTCGCATTTCGACCACCTACGCGGCCGTCACCGATGTGCACTTCATCGGCGCGATATTCAACGTGCGCGGAGGACACCCAGAAACCGGCCGGAAAAAGCGGGTCGCCGTGCAGGTTCGTGGCCTCTCAACCATCCTGGCGAAGACCGATAGCTACGGGATGAACGCCCAGGAAAATAAGGACGTCGACGACATCCTGGCGGCGATCATGACGGCCGCCGGCGCCGGCATCCCGTCCACATTCGAAGACTCGCCGCGAACCGTCCCCGTCGTCGTGGCGCGTGCGGACCCGCTCTCGGATATGGTCGCCGTCGCGACCGCCGACCCTGGCGCCCTGCTATGGGAAGACGGCGCCGGCATGCGGTTCAAGGCGTCGACATCGATGACCGGCGGTTACGCGACGCCGGACCGGACCTGGGGACCGACGATCAAAGCGATCGGCCTGATTGAACCGGATTACCGGGACGACGCCCTGTTCGCGCGGCAAACCATGCGCCTGTCCGCGATCACCGTCACGAACGAAACCGAGGAACTCTACCGGCACCCGTTCAACGCCGCCAACGGCCTCGTGGAAACCCTGGCGCCTGGCGCCGAGCGCAAGTACTCCGGCGTGTTCTCCGCCTACCCGGCGACCGTGCACGCGCAATTTACGCAAACGATCACGCCGTTCGTGGACTCCGGCGGCTGGCTCTACTCGGACATGGACGCCACCCAAACGCTGGTGAGCACGGAATTTCAGCAGGACGAACCCAACGTCTTCCGCGCCGGCAGTGTGATCCGCATCCATGACGAGGTCATGTTCGTAACGAACGCGACGGTCGGGCAAAGCATCGGCCACCAGCTTCTCACCGTGACCCGCGGCGAAATGGGAACCGTCGCCACCACGCACAAACCGGGCGTCGCGCCGGGCCCGAACCTGCCGATTTATCACCGCCAGTCCGCGCCGACGCTGACCGCCTGGGACCCGCGGGCGACCACGAAGCTCACCACCACGATCACGTCGTCGACCGTGCTTCTCTCGTTCCTGATTGGCAACGGGTCGCTCACGAACGGCCACATGTACCACACAACCGAGGTCGGCGACTCGCTGAAAATCGACAACGAGATCATGCGGGTCACGAACAAATACGCCGGCCCTTCGCCGACCACGAACCAACTCACCGTCGCGCGCGGTCAAAGCGGCACCGCGGCCGCGCCACACACCGCCAACGCCATCGTGCAACGCGTGGTCTTTTCGTCCGGCGACGTTATCGGGCCGACCCACGTGCTCTCCAGCTATCACCCGTCCGGGTTCCCGGCGACCAGCCCCGAAGTCGTGGGTATTCAGGCATTCCCGGGCGCCAATCACGTTTACAACGTCGGCCGCCGGTTCGTCGCCGGCATTCGCAACGGCAGTCTCACCGCGGCCCGGCAAATCAGCGAGCTCGTCATCTCCGGGACCGTCTACCGCGAGACAACGACGCCGACGGTGTTTTCCTACGAGCGCGCGATTCCGGGCGTTCCTGGGCTCCCTGAGGGCCCGCCGCTGCAGCTTCCCTACGGCGCCGAGAATATCAACATCGCGCGCGGCGCCCTGTATGGCTCGCTTCGCGCAAACCGCGTGTCGTCGCCGTGGCTGGAGCTCACATTCTCGCCGAACGTGGACAATACCCACGCCCTGTCCATTCTCCGCGCGCGTATGGGTGACCTGGTGCGCTACACCGGCACCGCGAGCAATTCGGAGAATATCGACGACTGGTTCCGCATTATGGCGATCGAAACCCAACGCGACGGGTTCGACGTGCTCATGTTCACTTTTACGTTGATGCCGGCGCACCTGAACCGCCGCGCTGATCGATGCTTCTACACCGATTTCAACTGGCGCAATTCATCGACCGGAATCGGGACCGGCCTGGGCGAATTCGTGGTCGAACCGTCCGGCGCGGCGGGATGGCTGAACGATGCGCAATACCAGGTAGCGCTCGGGTTCGGCACGTTCGACGGCCTGGGCGTGACCACTTTCCCGACCAATGCGTTCGCGCGAAACGTCGCGAATCCGACACCGGCGCTCGTCAACGTCGGTACTAACGAACTGGTGGTCGGCGGCGTCATTCAGTTTTCTAGCGTTGCCAATGAGCGCAACACCTACCCGGCAAATACCGGCGGCGTCGGCTATTCCATCCGGTCCACTTCCGACGGTTCCCAGGGATGGGAGGTGCGGTTTAATCGGAGCACCCAAAAGCTGATCCTATGGAATTCATCGGCCGGCGTGGTCAAGGACGTTCCGTGGGTCACACCGTCGACCGGGTTCTTTGTGGAGACGGAGATCTGGTTCCGTGGCTCGCGCGTGCAGGTATTCCTCGACGGCGCCGCTGAACCCGTGATCGACGAAGCGGCCGTATACTCGCCTGGCGGCGGCACACATGCCGGCCTGCGCATCAACCGCACTATCGTCAGCGGGAGCGGCGAAGGGTTCGGGTTCGTCGATTTCTACGCCCAGGGGTTCTAACCAATGGTGGTCACGTACGGCAATCTCGACTCTGCAGGCCCCAGCCCTTACACGTTCTACCGGGACAACACCCTGGCGGCGTCGCCGTACTTCGCGGCGCTTGAACAATCGATCCACGAACAGGCGATCCGAGGCGTGACGCTCACCTTCGACCGCGCAACGCGTATGCAGGTCTTCGGCCGGCGGAACAACCTGGCGCCCGGGTCGATCGATATCACCTACCGCGTCAAATACGGCGCGACGACGATGTGGCAGGACACGCTCACGGAGGCGCCCGGCGGCGGCGGTTTGTTCATCGCCGACCTGTACCTGATTAGCGGCGCGCCGGACGGGTCCGGGCAATTCCTGTACGGGACCATCACGTACGGCACCGACGACGACGGCGAGGTCGGCGAGGGAACGTTTGCGGTTATCCCGCCGACAATCGCGATCCGCGGGTCCGCCGCGGAGGACGCCACGATTGAACAGGTTTTCGCGCTCACCTTCGAATGCGACGCCGACGATTTCGATTCCTATTGGGTCAAGGAATACGTGATCATGGAGCTCAAGTAAATGCCGTACCTGCCGAAAATCATCTTGCAAGACCCCGCCGACCTGGTGATCGCCAACACGACCACGCGAACGGCGCTCCTCGAATTCGACATCCCGCGGCCGCATCTGCAGCGGGGTCACGGGATCGAATTGCTGGTCGTTGGCTACCGTTACCAGAACTTTGTCGACCTCGACAGCGCGTTTTCAACGTTTGGGCTCGACCTGAACGGCGTCACCTTCTGGGAAGATACGGCCGGCCTGTACGACGACGTCGACCAGCGGGCGCCGTGGCGCCTATCGCTCGAAATCCGCGCGAAGGAATCCAACACGGCCCAGGAAGCCGACGGCCTGTTGACCCTGGCTAACCGCACCGAATCGTTTCCGCCGGCCGTCGGCGAAGGCAGCGTCTCAACCAGCCCGCTCCTGGCGGTTATCCACGGCGAAGCCGCGGAGGACGCCGAGGACGACATCACCTTTACGTTTTGGGTCGAAATGGCGACGGCCGACCCGGACCACGTCTGCGCGCGACGGTACGCGCGCGCCTTCAGCACCTAAACTCCGGGCGTGCTTCAGTCCCTCGATCCGGTTTTTCTGATTTCCACCACCGATAGCGTCCCGCTCTACCAGGCGGGACTCGTCGTGTCCGGGTTGCTCGGCGCCCTGGGCATCGTCTGGCGCATGCTCGTCCACGTCCTCGACCGTGAACACGACGGAATTGTCACCTACCTCGAATCCGTGACAGACGCCGGAATTGCGGCCGCCGACACTGTGAAAATCATGAACGACCGCGACGAAAAGCTGACCAACGTGGAGGCCGCCCTTGTCGAACTTCTCGCGATCGCGCACCGTTTGGACCCCGATGGGGTCCGAAAGCGAGGCCCGCGTGCCGGTGCTGGATAGGCTGATTTTCTGGATCACCCGGCGCCGGCCGAATGACTGGTCGCCGGTGCGGCGTGCCGGCGAGATCACGAATAGGCTGGTCGCTCAGCAGGTAGCGCTCAACGCCGCGTATACGGCCCGCGTGGCCGCAGAAATCGATAGGAAACCCCCGGAGGACACCGCCCCCAATGACCGAAATTGAATGGCTCCGCGTGGCCGCCTGGCCGTCGTTTATCACAATGGTGATCGCGACCTACGTAACCACGCTCCCCATGATCGGGCCTGGCTGGTGGCGCAAGATTAACGTCCTGGCGTATTTCGGCCTGGCCTGCCTGGTCCTGTTCGTCTCATTCGGCGCGCTCTGGCAGGCCCATAACCTGCAGCAAATCAACTCCACCGGGTTCGCTCACTTCTACGTGTGGGCCCTTCGCCTGGTGGGCATGCCTGCCGGCGCCCTGCTAATCGCCGCCGGCATCAAAACGAGGAACCAGCTATGACCACCACTACGCGCCCGGCCGTCGTGTTCGACCGCTACCCGCTCGAAGGCGGGTACATCGACGGCGAATTCAAACAGCTTTACACCATCGACGGCCGCGGGACGTACGAACACGGCGGCGCCGACCTGCTACACCGCACGCCGTCGCAGACGTTCCGGGCGCGGTGCGTGAACCCGTCCGCCGCGCCGTCCGTGGTCAAAGCGACCGGCGGCGCCAGCACCGACTACGGGAACCACGTGATCCTCGACCATCCCGGGACCGATTACTGGACCCTGTACGCGCACCTCGACGAAATCAAAGTCAAGGTCGGCGACGTGCTGCAGCCTGGCGACCTGATCGGGTTCGTCGGCGCCACCGGGTTCGTCACCGGCGCACATCTGCATTGGGAAGTGTGCCAAAACGCCGCCGGGCCGACCTTCGGCGCCATCCGCGAGACGGACGCCCAGGGTATCGGGCGCCTCAAATCGCCGACGCTCCGCGACCCGCGCGCCTACCTGGCGATCGCGCACCCGTCCATTGCCGAAGTCGAAGCGGCCGCCACGCTCGAGGACGTTGCGCTCTCACTGTCGCGGACCAGCGACCGCGTAAACGAACTGTTGCTCGCGGCCCAGCGCAACTATGAAGGCGACCAGGACACACGCGCGTCCCTGGCGAAACTGTCCGATATCGTCGGCGGAATGCCGAAAGCCATCGCGGACGCCGTGATCGATGGGGTCGCGAAAGCGATTCTCGACCGCCAACGCAACTAGCAGAAACGAGGAACCGAAATGGGAAACGACGACATGCAGCCGATCATCGTGGCAATGCTGCGGGCCATCTACCAGGCGGCCGGCCAAGCCGCAGTCGTGCTACTCACGGCCCTACAGATGCCGGGCGTATCGACCGAGGCCGCATGGATTCTCGCGGGCCTCGCGGCCCTGGGCGCCCTGGGATTCCGCGGCATCGGCGAGGGCACGTTCGACCAATTCCGCCGGCGGGTCAACGGCGCCGTCGCCGTGGTCCCGGACGAACAGGCGGCCCGGGACCTGCAAACCGAAATGGCCGAATACATCGTCCAGCAAGCCGAGCTCGCCGGGTTCGACCCGAATCCGGTCCTCGCCGGCCTGCCGGGCCCGCTGGCATTCACGGCCGTTTCACGTGAAACGGGCCCGCGCGTCATTGGGGCACCGCGTTCGCAGTAGCGCCACAATCGCAAGCGGGTCGGACCCCACGCCGGCCCGCATCCCAACACCGGAGAAACGACGCCCATGCGGTACACCCCGCCAACCCGCGATCCGAACGCCACCATCACCGATGAAGAGATCGAAGCCGAGGTCGCGGCGATGGCGGAAATCGAAGCCGCGAACGACGCCCGCGTCCTCGAACTGCAGGCCGAAAAAGCGGCGCTCCTGGCGCGCCTCAACCCGGAGAAACTCGAACTGCAGCAGGCGACCCTCGAACACACCCGGCGCCGCTCCGCGATTTTCAAGCTCCGGCAGGCCCGCCTCCCGATCACCGAAACCATGATCGCGTCCACGCTCGCGGCCGAAGAACAGGTCGTGAAGAATCGGCAGGCCGACGCCGAGATCCGCGAGCTCGCGGCGCTTCGCGAAGTCCGCGACCAGGCCGTCGCCGCCATCCCGGCCGACGACGACGAACGCGACGCCAAGATCGCCGAGCTCGACCGCCGGTTCACGTTCCTCGAACGGCAGGCGCCCGAAGCGCCGGCGCCCGTCGAAGGCTACGTCCCGCACGGCGGCACCGTGGCCAACATCGAAAATCCGACCCTCGACATGGTGGAGGACTAAATGCGATTCGCACCGGACCAGGAACTCCGCGGGCCCCGATACGACGAATACGGCGGCGTCGTCGTCCACCTTCCGACGATCGGCCACGAAATCGAACAGATCCGCCGCTCGCGCGGCGCCGACCGTCTCCTGTTTCTTCTTACCGGCCGCCTACACATCGGCGGCGCCGCGGCCGGCGCGTGGACCTTCGTCAACTCCGCGCGAACCAACCTGCTAAACGGCACGTTCGACATTGACACGGACTCGTTCAAATGCGCGCTCTTGCTCAGCACGTCGAACATCTCGGCGAGCTCCACCACGCACGCCGGCGTCACCAACGAGCACGCCAACGCCAACGGGTATACGACCGGCGGGATCGCTGTCTCGCTCACCCTGTCCGGGACCACCACGGTCACCGTCGATATCGGCACCGACCCCGTGTGGACGGCCTCTGGTGGCTCGATTACGGCCCGCTTCGCCGAGATTTACGAGGTGTCCGGCAACGTGCTTTGCTTCGCGACCCTCGACTCCACACCGGCGGACGTGACCGCGACCACCGGCAACACCTTCACCGTCGCCGCAAACGCGTCCGGCGTCTTTACGCTCGCGTAGTTATCGGTTTCCGATAAAGCGATAGAAGGGCCGCGCGCGCGGCCCTTCGCCATATGCGGAGGTTCCCGTGCCTGCGTTCGGCGGCGAAACTGGCGACACAAAAGACACGATCGCCGTGGTTGGCGGCGGCGCGACGCCGACCGCCGGCGGCGGCGTTCCACGTTCCGGGACCTACGCCTACCGCGTGAACTCCGCGGGTTCCGCGAAGTCGTCCGACTTCGGCACCTTCGACGCGACGGGCGCGCCCGTGGACATGGGCCGCACGGCCGAACGCTTCTACACGATTTGGTTCAAATTCCCGGCGGCCCTGGTATCGGCGAGCGGCGTGATCTGGGACCTGGTGACTTCGGCCGGCCTGTCCGTGGTCGCGATTCGCATGACCACCGGCGGCGTACTCACGGCGGTCGGCGCGACCACGAGCGCGACCTTCGGGACGGTCTCAGCCGGCGCGAGCTACTTCTACGTAAATATCCGCGTGACCTCGAATGGCACGGTCGGCGTGTCGCTGAACGGCGGCGCCGAACAGACATGCACGGCCCAGAATCGCACCCAGGACCGCATACGGGTCGGCGTCGGCGCCGGCATCACCTGTGACTACTACGTCGACGACATGGTCTACGACGACACCGGGTTCGTCCCTGGGCCGCGCGTCTACCGCGCCGTGCCGACCGCAACCGGGTTCGTCCGCGCATCGGCGGCCGACTTCGCCGGCAACACCGGCGCGGAATCGACCTGGTGGGGCCTGGTCGATGAAGTCCCGAACGGGACCAGCACCACGCTCGACCTACTGACCGGCGCCGCAACTGCGACCCGCCAGTATCGCGCGTTCACGATGACGCCCGCGGCGACCCTGGGCGTTAACCGGATGATTCATTCCGTCGGCATCATCGCGATCACGCGGTCCGCGGCGTCAAGCGAGGGCGCCGTATTCGCGCGCTCCGGCGGGACCGATGTGGAAACCACGCACGTCAATATGGCCACCGCGTCGGCCTGGCAGGGTTGGCAGATGTGGCTCCCGACGGACCCGGCCACCGGCGCCGCCTGGTCGCTTGCGGGATACGACGCGTTTTACGCCGGCGTGCTGCAGGAAAACGACAACTCCCCGATTCTGTGCCAAGCGATTTACGCGATGGTCGTGGAACAGGACGTCGTCGTGAAACCGACGACGGCCGCGCTCACGACCACGATGTACGCGCCGGCGGTCACGGCGACGAACAACCGGACGTCTACGCCCGATACGAAGGCCCTGGCGCTCACCACCTTCGCGCCTGCGGTGCTCACGCCCGCTCGAGCGACGCCGGACCCGGCGTCCCTGGTGACCACGACGTTCGCGCCGGCGCCGGCGGTCACGAATAACAAGCTCGTCACGCCGGATGCGGCCGCGCTCGCGTTGACGGCCTACGCGCCGGTCCCGGCGGTCACCGACCACAAAACGGCGACCCCGGGCCCGGCGTCCCTGGTCACGACGCCCTACGCGCCCGTGATCACGGTCCCGGCCGCGGTTACGAGTACTCCGAGCACCGCGGCGCTCACGACCACGACGTTCGCGCCGGCGCCGGCGGTCACCGACCACAAAACCGCCACGCCTGGGCCCGCGGCGCTCACGCTGACCACCTTCGCGCCCGTGCCGGCCACCACGGCGAACGTCGCGCCGACGCCGACTACGGCGGCCCTGGTGACCGCATCGTTCGCGCCCGTCGTGTCCGCCGGCGGGTCGCAAATGCTGGTCCCTGGGCCCGCGTCGCTGACCCTGACGCCGTTTGCGCCGGCCGTGGCGACCACGGCACACGTCGCGAGTACTCCGAGCACCGCGGCGCTCATAACGGCCCAATTTGCGCCGCTGGTGACCGCTACGGACCACAAAACCGCGACGCCTGGGCCCGCGGCCCTGGTAACCACGACGTTCGCACCGACCGCCACGATTACGGCCGACCAGCGCTCGACGCCGGATACGGTCGCGCTCGTGCTCACGACGTTCGCGCCGGACATCGACGCGCCGGCGCTCATTACGCCCGGTGTGGCGGCGCTCACGACGTCCACGTTCGCGCCCGTCGTGCTGACACCGCGCACCGTCGTCCCGGACCTGGCGACCCTGGCGACGTCCACGTTCGCGCCGGCCGTGGCGATTAGTGACAACCAGGCGGCGTCGCCGGGCCCTGCAGCGCTCATCACGACGCGCTACGCGCCCGTTATCGCGATTTCCGACCATCTGACCACGACGCCCGATCCGGCGGCCCTGGCGCTCACCACGTACGCCCCAGGCGTGCTCACGCCGCGCACCGTCGTCCCGGACCCGGCGTCCCTGGCGACGTCCACGTTCGCGCCCCTGGTGCTCACGCCGCGCCTAGTGACGCCGGCGGCCGCCGAACTCGAGATCGACACCTACGCGCCGGACGTCGCCGTGTCCGTGAACGTCTACCCGTCGCCGGCGCCTGCAGCGCTGACCCTCGAAACCTTCGCGCCTGTCGTGCTCACGCCGCGCCTGGTGACCATTGACCCGGCCGCCGACCTGGTGACGGTGCTCTACCCGCCGATGGTCCTCACGCCGGCGACGGCGACGCCTGGGCCGGCGGCCCTGGTGCTCGAAACCTTCGCGCCGGACGTGTCCCTGTCCGACATCAAATCGCCGACGCCGGAAAGCGCATCGCTGGTCCTGACCCCGTGGGCGCCGATCGTCCTGGCGACGAATCACCAGGTCCTCACGCCGGCGACGGCCGCGCTCATCCTCACGACGTTCGCGCCGTGGACATCGGCTCGTAAGCTCACCTATCACACGCTGCGCGGCCGCCTGGGCGCGACCCAGATGACCGGCCGTAGCGGCCCCGGATACGCTCTACGCGGGCGCCTACGCCCGACCACGCTCAAAGGCGGGAGTTAACCCCTATGGCACAAATCGCCGGCCGTCTCGACCCGATCAGCTACGCCCGCGAATGGTTCGCCGGCCGCTACTACCGCGTCGCCTGGGAAATTCTCGACCTGAACGGCGCGCCCGTGGACGTGACCGGCCACGAGTACAGCTTCGGCCTGTATCCCCTGGGCGCCGGCAAAGGCACGCCGCCGCTTTTCCCCCTGCGCGATATGTCCAACGGGATGTCGATCTTGAACGGCCCGGCCGGCCTGGTCCTGGGCGAAATCGCGTCCGACCTGACCGACGGTATCGGCACCGGGCCGGATTTCTACTACTGGCTCGACCGCACCGACGGCGCCGGCGGCCCGGAAAACGCCGCACACGGCCCGGTGTACCTGCGGCCGGCGCCCTGAAAAGTTAACGAATCGGCCGGTTTCCTACCGTTCTGTCGTAGCAGCATGGCTCCGCAACTTTCCCGCGCGTGTGTTGCATCCCTAGCGTTTCGGTAATACAGTCCCGGACGACACGCAAAGAAAAGCGCCGGGACCCCTGCGAAGGTTCCCGGCGCCAAACGTGATCCGACGCACCGAGGAAATGGCCGGATGACGCCCGCAAAGACTAGCACCGCGCCCGAACAGGCGCGCCCCCAATGACTCTCCTGAATCTCGTTGTTCTCCTGGTGCTATCGGGCCCGTTCGCGGCCGCGCTCGCGCCAGTTATCGTCGCTGGAATACGCCGGCGGCGCCGCGTCCGCGTGGACCGGCCGAAGCTGTAGGAGGGTTCCATGCCATCGTATTACCGGAAGAAAACCGGCCCGCACCATATCGTCCCGCCGACCGGCGGCGAAGCGGTCGCGCTGTATACCAGCGACGCGCCGACCATCTACCTCGCCGACTCGCGAAGCCATCCCGGCGACGTTCACGAAATCAACCTGACCCAGCCGACCAAACCGACGTGTTCGTGTCCGAACCCGCGGCCCTGCGCGCACATCGCAACGGCGATCATGCTCGCGGCCGCGATTCACAACGCCGGCGCGATTCCGCCCGTGAACGCCGCCCCGGAGGCGCAGCAGGCCGCCCAGTCCCAGGCCGTCATCGTGCCGGCGTCGGCGCACACGACCAGCGTGGCCGAAGTCCGCGCCATGCTCCGCAATCGCAGTCTGATGGCCGAATTCAAGAAACAGATCAGCAAAGACGCGACGCCGGACGAATGGGTCTATTTCCTGAAAGTCTGTGAGCTCCGCGCCCTGAACCCCATCGTCGGGCAGATTCACGGGATCGTCCGCGGGACCGGCCAACGCCGCAGATTCACCATTCAAACCGGGATCGACGGGTTCCGCGTCATCTCCGAGCGCACCGGCCTCGAGGACGGCATGGACGGCCCGTACTGGTGCGGCCCGGACGGAATCTGGCGCGATTTCTGGTACGACGCCGAAGGCAACCCGCCCGTCGCGGCGAAGGTCCACATTTGGAAAAAGGGCGTTCCGCGGCCCTATATCGGGACCGCTCTGTTCGCCGAATACGTGCAGACAATCGAGAAAAAGGATCGCGACGGTAACACGATGTACGCCGACGGCGGGCCCATTCTCGTCCCCGCCGGCGCCTGGCGCACCCGACCCGCCGGCCAACTTGGCAAATGTGCCGAGGCCCTGGGCCGGCGCGAAGCGTTCCCCCAGGACCTCTCCGGCATGCACACGGACGACGAACTCGACCATCTCGACAACCCGGACGCCGACCCCGAAGACCGGCCTCTGCCGGAAAACGCGTGGCTGGATGAACCGGCGCCGGCCGACGCTGGGCCCGGGCCCGGCGGCATCCTGGCGCACAACCCGGCCGAAATCTACCGCGGCGCCGATTGCGAGCGGTGCGGCGCCGCCGGCGGCCGCCATCGCGAGGACTGTCCCCTGGCGCCGGCGAACCGTCCGAACCCGAACCCGGCGCCGTCGCGCGTCGACCTGATGTATGGCTGGCACGCCGACTATGTGGCGGCCCTGGCCGCTTCGCCGTTCACGGAAAAGGACGTCGCGGTGTTCATGCGCACCGCGGAGTCGAACCTGGCGGCGAAGCTCGATGAATGGCTGAACGCGTCGCCGCCCACCACGGTCGCGGCGCTCATGCAATCGATGGGGGACTGGCAAGCGGCAGGTAAACCCGCGAACCGACCCCGCTACATCTACCAGCCTGCCAGCGGACCAGCGCCGGCAGAATCCGAACCGGCCGAAGTCAAGCCCGCGCCGGTCACGTTCGTCGACGACACGCCGGAGGACCCCGAACCGGCGCCGTCCACAGACGTCGAACACTTCGACGAAACCGAATGGCCGGACCCGGCGGCGGCGGACCTCTCTCAACCGACCCCGCCGGCAACCGACCACCTTCTAGAATCGCTGCGGGCCGCCACCGCTCGCGCGAAAGACGCCATTACGCCACCTACCGAGGAGTAACCCATGCCACCGAGAAAACCAGCCCCAGGAACCGCGCCGCTGGACTTTGACGCAACGCTCGTCAAGGTCGCGCCGACGATGGCCAAGGCCAGCCCGTACGGATACGGCGAACCCACCGCCGGAGCCCTTGAGGTAACCTTCCGCATCGCTCAGCCGACGCCGCCGGCGCCCGTCAAGGTCCCTTACGAGCTCACGGCGAACAACGTTTCGGCTGTCGGCGCGACCATCAAAAAGCGGCCGACCAAGCTCACGAAAGCCCAATGGCCGACGCGGCCCGCCGACATGACGGATGAACAGTACGAAGCCTTGAAGGCGGAAATGCTGACCATGCTCCAGGAACGCTACGACCGCTCCCTGGCCGCGTATGACACCCAGGTCCAGCAGTACGAACGGGCCCTAGCGGCCGCCGCGCCGCGTTTGATGCAGTACGCCCAACTTGTCGGCCTGTCCGCGCTCCTCGGCAACACGGAGGTCTCGGTCACCGTGGCGCCGAAGCATCAAACGGCCCTGGCCGGATTCTTCGAAGGGTCGATCGTGCTGCGCGAGCTCCCGCCGCCGGCCCCGGAGGACGACGACATCGACCCGGAGGACATGGACGATGAATAGGCCGAACCCGCTGCAGCTAACCGACCAACACGCCATCGCCGCGGTGTTTGCCGAAGTCGCGGAGATGGCAAAGGCCCAGGCCGACGGGAAACCCGTCGATCCGAAGGTCGCGACCGATCGCATTTTCGCGGCCGCCGGCGTCAGTGGCGCCGATCGTCTCGACGCCGCGATCCGCAGCATTCCGACGATCTACCGGGCCGAAACGGTGCTCTTTACGGCCGCGAAATATCCCGCCTGGGCCGGTGTGGCGGCCGCGCTCATGCGGGCCGTCATCTTCGACGACGTGAACGACCCGGCGATGCCGGCCCTGTCGCCATTGGGCAGGCCGGTCACCGGCGACAACGCGGCCGCCGGCATGGACCGCGCCGTCGAAAGCCTGATCGTTCGGTCCGGCATCCCGGCCGGCCCGGAAGGGTTCGTCGCGCTCGACGGGCTGGACGCCGGCGTGGTCCTGGGCGTCCTCACGGTCTGGTTGGAGGACTACAGCCCGGAAAACGCCGACTACGACCGCATCGTGGCGCTTCGCAATCGCCTTATGCTCGCCGTCATACCAACGACCCCAGCCCCTTAATCGTCGACGCCCATTGAACGGCCCGGACTAATCACCCGGGCCGTTCCCATCTGCGAAAGGAACGCACGTTGCACACGATTCCGATGCTCAAAATCAAGGTCGCCGGCATGGCCGCCGAGTCCCGCGCCATGCGCGGGGAAGAGGAACGCGAACGCGACCGCGCCGACTGGCACTATCGCTACGAACAGGACGCCATCGCGGCCGACCACCGGGCCCGCTTCGAATCGATCCACGCACGCCGGCGCGGCCCGCACCGCGCCGAGCTCCGCGCCGCCGGCATCGCGCTCGCATTCCTGGCCGGCAAAACCTATGCCGAGGTCGAACCGACCACAAACAACCACATTTCGCCGTGGTATTACGAACCCTCCGGGCCGCGGTGCACGTTCCGCATGATCGCGAACAACGTCGCGCGCTTCGGCGGCCGCGAACTGATCACGGTTCGCCTGGGCGAGCTCGCGATCGACACGTCCGGCTACCCGGCGGCGACCTGGCGATCGCTCATTGTCGGCGCGCTCGAGGCGTGGGTTTGGGCCCACAAACCCGCGGAAAAGGTTCACATCCGCCGGCGGCCGCGCGCCACGAACACGAAAACGTGGAACCAGTACGTCGACGAATGGCGCCGGGAGAACATGATCGCCGCGCCGGCCGAACCCCCGCGGCCGCTCAAGCAAGGGCGCAAGGGCAGGAACCAGCGCATCGCCGCACGCAAGGCGGCCCGCTGATGGCACGCCCGAAAAAGGGACTCGAAATCGGCGCGGCGCCGACGCCGGCGGAAACGCTCGCGGACGAATCGGACACGCCGGAGAACATCGACGACGCCCTGGGCGAATCGTCCTGGGCCGTCGAAACCGAAGCGGCGCGCCTGGCCGAGCTCCGGGCAAAGGACGCCGCGATCTTCGACGCCGACGAACCCGGCCGCGGGCCCTTCGCGGAGGAAATCGACCGCGACCACGAGGCGAAGTGGGCCGCTTCGGCGCCCGAAGTGGAACCGGGCCTCCCGGAACGCGAGACGGTCACCTACGCCACCGGATACGACCACAAAGGGGAATCGGTCGATCTGCCGGTTTCCCGGCCCGTGGCGGACGCCCAGGCGCTCACACCGGCCGATAACGTGAACACGTTCGGGCGCCTGTTGCTTCCCGGGTTCGAAGCCATCATGACGGTCGACGAACTGGTCGCGAACATCTCCGGCCGGATCAACCTGTCCTACCTGTCGCCGGCGGACCTGCAGATATGGCGATCGCTCAACTTTGGCGGCCGCGTCGTGATTCACGACCTGTCCGTCGTCGTGACCGGCGTCGCCGCCAAGCTGGCGCTAGACAAAGAACGGCAGGACAAAAAGCGAACGATCGCGCTATCGCTCCGGGCGTTCGGATTCTCCGCGACCACCGAGCTCGAACCCGTCGAAATCGAAGCGGGCATCACCAAACAGATCGACAACCTGGCCAACCAGGCCCGGGCCCTACTCGCGCGGCCCGTCGTGTCCCGGGAAGCCCTGGTCGAATTCGTCGAAACCGTCGCCGGCGTCAACGGCGACCGGCCTGTCATGTGTGAAGACTGCGGCGAGCGCGGCGCTACCTGGCGCGACGACGTGCAGGGCGTCTATTGCGACGAATGCGGCGCCCGGGCGTCTGCGGCGCTCGCGGACGGCGACGACTAATGGGCTACGCGCGATTGGATGACGGTTTCTGGGCGAACCCGAAGGTTACCGACCTTCCGCCGCTGGCGTTCCGTCTCTACGTGCGGGCAATCTCGTTTTCTAGCGCATACAACACCGGAGGGAAGGTCTCAGAAGCCTCCCTCCGGGCCCTAGAAGGGACGCCCAAACTGGTCGAAATTCTGACCGCTGCGGACCTCTGGGAGGGGTCCGAAAGTGGCTGGAAAATCCATGATTTCGACCACTACAACGTCAGTCAAGCGAAGCGGAAAAGCGGCCGCGAAAACGCCCGCGCGAGATGGAAGCCCGACGCCGCGACCAACGTAGACGCCGACGGCCTACGTGGTTTCGCATCATGCGAAACCGACGAAAAAGACACATGCGAAACAGGCCTAACGGAACAGCAGAAAAACGGTAACGGAACGTCGCATGATGCCAAACCGCTCCAATTACCCGGCGTTTCGCATGATGCCAAACCGGACCAACCGCACCTCCCGGAAGTCGGCGGCGCCGCTCGCACCGCGCCGGCCGAAGGGATTCCGGCCGCATTCCACGCGGCGTCGACCATGATGGGCCGCGAGCTCAGCGCCATCGAATCCGAGGTCCTCGCGGAGAAATGCGACGACTACCTGCCGGCATGGGTGACCGCCGCCATCAACCGGACCCGCGAACAGGGCGTCCGCTCGCTTACGTACGCCTGGCGCGTCCTCGAAGGCTACGGCGCCGACGGGCCGCCACAAACAGCAAAGGGAGATCGCTGGGATGAATCAGACGACACGCTCGAAGGGCGAAAAAACAAGTACCTCGGCGGCCCGCTCGGTCAATTCGTCCGCCACAAAACCGGGACGGACTGACCGATGACGATCGCCGGGAAGCTCACCATCAGCCCGGCCGGCCGGTTCGACCAGGCCGGCGCCATCTCGCTCGAAATTGAACCCGGCGGCGACCTGACGCCGGCGGACGGCGCCCTGATAGGGACCCTCCTGCGGGCGTTTGCGGACCGCATCGACCCGCCGGCGCCGGAGCTCCGGCACGTGCGGACCATCCAGGTCGGCGACGAAACGATGATCGACGAAGGCGACGCGTTCGAAATGGGCCCGCTGTGAGTACGGGAATCGAATGGGTCGCAACCCATCACCCGGACGGCCGGGTCACGCGCGGCGACACGTGGAACCCGGTCACCGGTTGCACCGCGGTATCGCCGGGCTGCGATCACTGCTACGCCGAACACCTACACACGCAACGGCACCTTGCCAACCTTCGATACGCCGACAACTCGCCGGGACGGCTCGCCATGATGCGCGCCGCCGGCGATCGCGCCATCCCGCAACCGGCCTGCTACGACGTCCCGTTCACCGTGGTCACCGAACACCCGGACCGCTTGCTGCAGCCGCTGAAATGGCAGACGCCGCGGAAAATCTTCGCCTGCAGCATGGCCGACCTTTTCCACGCCCAGGTCACACGGCAGTTTCAGGTCAAGGTCTGGGCCGTGTCCGCCTGCAGCGTCCACACCGTGAAGATCCTGACCAAGCGGCCGAACCTGGCGGCCCGGTTCACGCGCCAATCCGAGGAGGCCGTCTACGGCGCGATCAACCAGCTACACGACGAGGGAGCGTTCGCGAACATGCCGGCGACCGGCGACCGGCCGGCCTGGGATGTCCCGCTGTTCTGGCCGCCGCCGAATATCTGGCTCGGCACGTCGGTCGAAGGGCAGGCCCAGAAATGGCGCATTGCCGAGCTCAGGAAAGCGGACGCGGCGATCCGGTTTATCTCGTTCGAACCGCTACTCGAGCATCTGGGAACGCTCGACCTGGCCGGCATTTCCTGGGCCATCATCGGCGGCGAATCGGGCCCGGGCGCCCGGCCCTTCGACCTCGAATGGGCCCGCGACATCATCCGCCAGTGTGACGCCCAGGGCGTCGCCGTGTTCGTGAAACAACTCGGCGCGCACCCGGTCACGGGCTGGGCGACCCGCGTTTCCCTGCGGCAACCCGAGGGCCGCAACATGGCCGAATGGCCGGCCGACCTGCAGCGCCGGGAGTACCCGAAATGATCGTCTGGGAAAAGGGGATGAAGGCTTGCGACTCGCCGATCTTCGCGTGCGTCGTGTGCTCACGGTGCGCCCGGCACGAGGACGTGCTCTGGTATCCCCTGGCGCTCGCTAACGACCAAGAAGTACTCGATCGGCCGTATTTCTGCCGGCCGTGCAGGCCCGTCCGATGAACACGACCCGCCATTCGATCGCGTTCGACGTGGTGGGCCGTCCTCAACAGCAGGGGTCGACCACGTCCTGGCTCGACGCCCGGGACGGCAAGATTAAGACGACGTCGGCGAACCCGGGCCTCAAGCCCTGGCGCGCCCTGGTCGCCGGCGAATTCCTGGCGGCGCTCCGAGCTCGCCGCATCTGGGCGCCCGGGCCGCCTGGCACGCCCTACACCGTCGCCGTCGTGTTCCGCATGCCGCGGCCGAAGTACCTGGCCGGCAAAGCAACGCCGGCACACGTCACCACGCCGGACGTGGACAAGCTGATCCGCGCCATCCTCGACGCGGGCACCGATATCGCCTGGGCCGACGACAAACAGGTCGTCGAAGTCCGCGCCCGTCGCCGATGGGCCGAAGCGGACGAATACCCGGGCGCCGCCATCCAAATCGCATGGGAGACAACTTCATGATCGCCTGGCTCGCCGCCTGCATTCTCTCGGTCGCCGTGGGCGTCGTTTCGCTCAACCTGCCGGCCGCCAACTCGATAACGTTCCACGGCGTCGCGTCCGATGGCGTCGCCATCCCGAACACGCCGGTCCCGACGCCCACGCCGGCGCCGACCGCTACGCCTGAACCGCCCACGCCGGCGCCGCCGCCGGTCTCGCCGGAAGCCATCATCGCCGCCTATCCCTGGCCTGTTGACACGTTCATCGCGATCGCCTGGTGCGAGTCTGAGATGGGCCGCGACCTGTACAACGAGACGCCGGCGTGGACATGGGACGGGTCGCGCAAAGAGTACGTCGAAAATCACGGCGTGGGCCTGTTCCAAGTCCTTTGGCCGCTCCACGCCGGGCTGTTCGCCGGCCGCGACCCGTACGACCACGCGGCGAACGTCGACGTTGCGTATCAGCTTTACCGCCGGGACGGCCTGGCGCCCTGGGCATCGTGCCTCCGGTAACGCCGCGCTTCCGTGGCAACGTCCGGGACGCCTGGCGCTCGATTTACGACCGCCTACGCCCGGACGAGCGCGTGGACCCGCTCGCCGACCCGAACCCGCATAGCGTCGAACTCATGCGCCGAGAGGGCCGGCGGACGCTCCTTTACGGCAATCACTGGCGGTGTAACCGGTGCGGCGTCGAACGCGCCCGCTTCGGCGTGCATTGCGTCTGCGGCGCGCATTTCGACCTCGGCGCGCCGGGCTGTCCCGCCTGCAAACGGGTGAGTCGCTTTTCGCATACGCCCAGCGTGGGTTATGCATGCAGTCGATGCCGAGGAAGGTTCACGACGATCGGACACGCCTGTCCGCCGCCAATCGAAACGCCGCACCGCTAACGGGCTGTCCGCGGTGCGGCCGCGTCCTGGTCGCCGGTTCCTGCCTGACGTGCGGCGAACCGGCGCCGGCACTGACCCCAGAAGAGATCGACGAATTCCGCCGGGAAACCGACACGCCGGACCCCTTCGCGCCGTGGACGCAACGCGAGATTGACTTTGTGTTGCGCTCGCGCGGCGTGCTCAGCGCCGTCGAAATGGGCGAGATCCTGGGCCGTGGTCACCGGTCCGTTAAATCCTGGTTCGGCCGGCAAGGTCTCTCCATCCCCCCCGTCCCTCGAAAACCCCGGAAAAAGACGGCCGGGTCGCGCCGTGGTAAAAGATGGTCCGAGGAGGAACGCATGGCGGCCGAAGCGCTTGATTATCGATTTTTGGCCAAGTCCCGGTCACGGCGCGCGATTCACTCGCAAGCGCACGCCCAGGAAACCCCGATTTACGCCGATGGCCGTCTCTCGGTCCGTGAAACGGCGACCCGCTTCCGCGTGCACCGCTACCTCCTGGGCCTATGGATTGACCGCGGACTCCTGCCGGCAGTCCGGGTCGGGTTCCGCTCGGTCCGTATCGAAGAAGCCGACGCGCAACGATTGATACCCAAGCTCAAACGGGCGAGCGCTGCGAACCGCGGGCGCCCGGGCTGGTGGGATGGATGGTCAGACGATGGCGACTCCTAAGACGGACGTGTGTGCGTGTTGTGGCGGCGTGGCGCTTCACTACCTGCAGCCAAGCCAAGCGGTTCGCATCCGCCCGCGGTGCGCGAAATGCCGGGCGTACTGCCGGCCCGGCGCCCGGTGCGGTGCGGCGGCGTGACCATCCCGATCGCGTGCAACGCCTGCGGGAAACCCTCGACGAATGGCGCCCGGTGCGCCGCCTGCGACACGAAGCGGCGCCGGAGCTCGACGCGCGCCGGCGGACTGGCGACCACCGCGTACCTGGTCGCTAATCCGTCGTGCGTGCTCTGTGGCCGGCCGTCCACCACCACCGACCACGTGATCGAGCTCCGCTACGGCGGCGACCCCGGGCCGGAAAACTGGCAGGCCCTTTGCGACGACTGTCACCACGACAAAACCTACCCGGTCACGAATCCGCGAAGGGATCGGCGCCGTGCAGCAACCTGGTAGGCCGTCGAAGCATCCCCGGGCCCGGACGGGACACCGCGAACGCCAAGAGCTCATGTTGCTCGACGACGGCAACCAGGCGGCCGAAGAATTCCACGCGCCCGAAGTGCCGGATTATCTCGACCTGTCGCCGGCCGCGGTCGAAGCCTGGTACGGCATTTGGAACGACCAGATCGTCCGCCATTGGGGCGTCGGGCCGGCGACCACGCTGGTAATTCAGTACGTGCTCCTTTACGACGAATGGATGTCGTGCATGCGCTCGATCAGCCGCAAGCGGTTCGTCCGCGGCTCGACGGCTCAGCCGAAAGCAAACCCGCTGATCGAAACGGCCCGGAAGCTGCGGGCCGATATGTCCGAGATAGAGGCGAAGCTCTGGCTCGACCCGCGGGCCGCGCTACACGCCGGCATTGAACGCGTGCACGGACTCCACGCCCTGCGCAAGCTGCAGAAAACGAACGAAGAACCCGACGACGACTTCGACGTGCCGAATGGGTACGTGGTCACCGTGGAACCCGGACCGATGGCGCCGCGAAACTCTGACGGCGCGTACTAGTGTCGGCCGCGCCGAGCTCGCCGCCGCTGGTTCGGCTCAGGCCCACGCCACACGAACCGCTCCCGTTCGGGCCCTGGCGCCCGGTTCCTGGTTTCCCGCCTGGTACTGACCCGATTCCGATCGAACGGTTCCAAACCTACGGCGCCCGCGTCATCCGATGGATCGAGGCGAACTGCGTGTTTACGGCCCGCACGTGGGCGCGCCGGCCGTTCATCCTCACGCCCTGGCAAAAGCAACTAATTATCGACCTGTTCGAAACCGAACAGGTTCCGGTCACCGACTCCTACGGCGAACCCGTCCTCGGCGACGACGGCGCCCAGGTGACGGAAACGCGCCGGCGCTACCGCTGGGCCCTGATCGGCATGCCGCGCAAAAACGGCAAGACGGAGCTCATGGCGGCCCTGGCGCTCTGGTTCCTGTTGGGCGAAATCACCGAAGACACGCCGGTGATCGTTGTCGCCGCCACATCGGACCGGCAGGCGAACCTCATCTTTTCCGCGGCCGCGCGCATGGCGGTCTACTCGCCGACCCTGTCGTCTCGCGTGGACGTGTTCGGCGGCGAGATTCAAGCCCGGGCCCGGCCGGAAGCGAAGATCGTCCGCGTTTCCTCGAAAGCCCGAACCGCTCACGGCCTGAACATCTCGCATCTGATCTGTGACGAGCTCCACGAATGGCCGGCCGGCGCCGGCGACGAGCTCTGGGACGTCCTTACGACCGGTATGTCCGCCGGCGTCGACCCCCTGGTGCTGCAGATTACGACGGCCGGCCACGACCTCGACAATACGAAATGCGGCGAACAGTACCGGCACGGCCGGGCCGTCGAATCGGGCACCGACCCCGACCACGCGTATTTCTTCCGCTGGTGGCAGGCCCCGGATAACTGCCGCATAGACGACGTCGCGGCCCACAAAATCGCCAACCCGGCCTACGGGATCATTAAGGGCCCGGCCTGGTTCGACGACATGGTCCGGCGACTTCGGCCGGCGCTATTCAGGCGGCTCGAGCTCAACCAGTGGACCGCGCTCGCGAACGCCTGGCTCCCGGAGGGCGCCTGGTTCCTGACCACGCTGGCACCGGGCCCGGAGAACGCGGCCGCGCAAGTGCTACGCCTGGCGCTCGACGTCCACGTGCAGGCGGCGCCGGCGACGGCCCGGGCGCGCTTCCCTATCCCGGATGACGCCGACCCGGCCCTGGTCGAATGGCGCGAACAGCAGGTCGCCGACGCCGTGGCGGCCGCGGAATTCGAACGGGACGTCGTGCGGTTCGCGCTCGCAAGTGGCCTGCGGCCGGACCTGCCGGTGTTCATTGGCTGGGATGGTTCGGCGAAGCTCGACTCGACGGCCGTGGTCGCCGCCCAGGAACAGCCCCAGGCGGCCGGCGATTCCCGTATTCGGTTCGTCCCGTGGATCTGGGATCGGCCCTGGTCCGCGGACCGGCACCGCTACGACGACGAATGGCTTGCGCCGATGGAAGAGATCGGCGACACGCTGCAGGCGATCGCGAAGTGGTTCCCCGTCGAAACCGTCGCGTTCGATGCCAACCTGGTCCGCTGGGAAGCGCTCAAGCTGTACGCCGCCGGCCTGCCATTGCTCGAAATCAAACAGGCCGGCGCGATCATGGAACAGGCCTCCCAGGCGCTTTACGAGGCCGTAATGCGCAAGGTCGCGGCGCACGACGGCAACGTGAAGCTCGCGCAGCACATCGGCAACGCGGCCGCCCGCCAGTCAAAGCACGGGTCCGGCGCCTGGCGCCTGGCGAAAGCGGAGGCGCCGCGCAAGATGGACGGCGCCGTGGCGGCGGCGATGGCGCTCTGGGCCCTGCAGCACCCGCCGGAGAAACCCGAACCGCCGGCGCCGGTCATCGTCCGCACCTATTACGACCGGGACGCCGACGACGAATGGGCAGACGAAGTCGAACGGATCTGATATCGTGGCGCCGGGTTAATCAGTGGCGAATAGGTCGAAGAGACCCGGCGATAGGTTCCCCCCGTCGCCGGGTTTTTTCGTGTCCCGCAAGCCATACGCGGCGTCATCGCTGATACTCGCCGGGTGACCACCACGCCGCCGACGCCCGCACCCGCACCCGATCACGAAAACCTCCGCCAGTTTCTCGACATCGCCGGCGCCCTGGCCGTGCTCGCCGGCGTCGCCGGCGCCGCGGGCCTGGCGTTCGGTTGGCCGTGGGCCGGCGTCGTGGGTTCGGTCGAATCCGGCGCCGTAATGCTCGTCCTGTCGCGCCTGTTGCGTCCTGACCCGCCGGACGCGCCGACCCCGCCGGAGGCGAAGGAATGACCATCCTCGACGTCGCTACCGACAAGCTGCGCCGCCGCGGGTCCGCGCCATTTGTGGCGAAACCGCCGCAACAGCTAGGGTCCTACATCGACGGGACGAACCCGTGGACCAGTGAGATCACCGAAAACAACGCGTTTGCGATTCCGACATTCCTGGCCGGCGTCCGCCTGATCGCTTCGACCGGCGCGGCCCTGCCGATGCACGTGCGGGTCGAAAAGGACGACGGGACCAGCCTGCCGGACAAGTCGCCGGCGACGGCGTATCTCCGCGGCCGGCCGAACAATGAACAGACCCGGATGACCCTGTTCGAACGATTGCTCGCCGATGAAGTCCGCGGCGACGCGTTCATGTTCACGGATAAGGCCGGCGACGGGTCCGACCAGGTAGCGAACCTGTTGCACATCGCGCGCGGCCGCATGCAGGTCGGCCGCGCGAAGTCCGGCGTCAAGGTCTACCTCATGGACGGCGAGCACGCGATGATCGACTACGCCGCCGGCGGCGAGATCGTCCACGTGCCATCGTTCGGCGTCGGCCTGCGTGGTATCGACATCGTGAAAGCGGCCGAACAATCGATCGCGCTCGGACTCTCAGCCCAGGAATTCGCGGCGCAATCGCTGGTCAACGGCGGGATTCCGCCGGGCATCATTTCGGTCGACGGCCTGCTAGACGACGAACAGGCCGACGCCGTGGAGGCCCGCTGGCATAAGGGCCGCAACGGCGTACGAAACCGTCTGCGGGTCGCGGTGCTCAGCGGAAACGCCAAATTCCAGCAGATGAACCAGGACGCGGAAAAGCTGCAGCTAATGCCGCTGCGGAAATTCCAGAATCAGGAAATCGCGACCCTGATCGGCACGCCCGGACACATGGTCGGTCTCGACACCGTGACCACCTGGGGCTCTGGTATCGCTCAGCAAACGACCGGGTTCAATACGTTCACGCTCACCACGCACCTGCGGCGCTTCGAAGAGGCGATCGACCAATTCCTGCTAGTGCGCGAGCTCACCCGGCGTTACATCAAATTCGAAACCGCCGGCCTGCTACGCGGCACCACGCTCGAGCGATTCCAGTCCTACGCCCTGGGATGGGGTCGCTGGCTCTCGCCGAACGATATTCGACGGCTCGAAGACATGCCGCCGGTGCCTGGTGGCGATGAGATCCTGGTCGGCGTCAACCTGATTCCGTTGGAGCAAATCGCCGAGCAAATCGCCGCCGAGCGGCGCGCCCAGGACCCCGCCGAAACGTCGCCATCGACGCCCGGGCAGCCGACGCGCGAACCGGCGCGCTAAGGACTCGCGGCCGAACCGTCCCGCACAATCGCCGCATGGATGCAAACCGAGTACTCGCGGCGATGCCGGCGTGGGCTATTACCCTGCCGGCCCTTCATTCCCTGGTGGAAACCCTGCCGTTTCGCCTGGCGGCCGCCGCCGCGGCCCCGGCCGAGCTCGCGTCAATGTTCGGCGGCGCCGGCGCCGCACCGCAGCTTGAAACCCCCGGCGGCAACGTCGCGGTTATTCAGGTTCGCGGCCCTATCACCCATCACCCGGACTTCTGGGCGCTCCTGTTCGGCGGCGGCGCGTCCGTGGACATCATCGAACGCCAACTCGCCGCGGCCGCGGCCGATGCTTCGGTCAAGGCGATCCTCCTCGACTTCGACACGCCCGGCGGGAGTTCCGGCGGCGTGGTCGCTCTGGGCAACACGATCCGAGGTATGCGCGGCGAAGGGAAAAAGCCGATCGTGTCCCTGGCCAATGGCCAATGCTGCAGCGCCGGTCTCTGGCTCGCTTCCCAGGCCGACGCGTACTACGCGACACCGGGGTCGCTCACGGGTTCCCTGGGCGTCTACTACATGCATTTGGACATGAGCGAAGCCGCGGCCCAGGCCGGCGTCAAAGTCACCTACATCACGGCCGGCGCCCATAAAGCGGACGGCAACAGCTTCGAACCGCTCAGCGACGCGGCCCAGGCGCGCCACCAGGCCATCGTGAATGACATTTACGACGACTTTGTCGGCAACGTGGCAAAGGGCCGCGGACTGACCCGGACGAAGGTGCTGCGGGACTTCGGCGAAGGTGCGGTCCTGACCGCTCGCGAAGCCCTGGCCGTGGGAATGATTGACGGGATCGTTCCCTTCGAAGTCGCGGTCAAACGTGCGCTCGGCATGAAGTCCCGGGCGCCTGGTACGCCGGCCGAACCCGCACCGGCCGACGACGACGACGATCCGAAGCCGGCCGCCGCGGCCGCCGGCGCCGACCCGGAGGCGCGCACCCGACTGCGACGAATGCGGCTCCACCACCTGCAGGCCGAAGCCGCACACCCCGGAGGATAAGGACCCAAAATGGCAACCGCGCTCGAAGAGCTCCGCGTACGTGCGGAGAACGCCACGACCGAATACACAACCGCGCTGTCGTCTTTCAGCGACGACAACCTGCCGACGCCGGACCAGGAGGCGCACGTTACGGCCCTTCGCGGCGCCATGCTCGACGCCCGGCAGGAGCTCAACCGGCAGACCACGTTTGCGGCGAACCGCGCCGAGTTCGATCAGCAGCAGCAGGAACTCCGCGGCCGGCGTGGGTCCGGCAACCTGGCGGCCGTCAATCGTCCGCTGAACCCGGACGCCGAGGGCCTGTCGGCCGCGTCCATCGGTTCGCAGTTTTTCGAGAATCCGAGCTATCGCGAATGGCTCTCGCACCAGGTGAACGCGTCCGGGTTCATCCCAGACGGCGACACGCGATCGCGCCTGACCGACGGCCCGAAGATGCATTTCAAGGGCCTCCGCGCCGTCGATTACAACGATGGCCGCTACGCGTCGGAGCTCGTGACCGGCGGGTCCGACACGTCGGCCGGCGTGTTCGTGCAGACCCAGCGTTACCCGGGTCTTACTGAGCTCGGCCGGCGCCCGCTCGTCATTCGGCAGTCGATTTCCCAGGCCACCACGGAAAGCGACACCATCGAATACGTGCGGGTCACGGCCGAATACAACCGCGCCGCGCCCGTCGCCGAGGCGACCGGGACGTCCGGTTCGTCCGGCGTCAAGCCGGAATCCGGCCTCGAGTTCGAAAAGATCACGACCTACGTCCGCACCCTGGCGCACTGGATTCCGGCGACCCGCCGGGCCCTGTCCGACGCCGGGCAGATGCGCGCCATCATCGACGACTTTCTGCGCTCTGGGCTCGATGAAAAGCTCGAAGACGAAATCGTGCAGGGTGACGGCACCGGCGAGCATTTCACCGGCATCCTGAACGCGACCGGCGTGCAGGCCCAGGCGTGGGACACCGATATTTTCAAGACCACGCGTATCGCGCGCCGCAAGGTCCGCACCGTCGGCCGGCGCACGCCGAACGCCTATTGGCTGAACCCGATCGATTGGGAAACCATCGACCTCCAGAAGGACCTCGAGGGGCGCTATTACTTCGGCGGCCCGGCGTCGATGGGTAACCGGACCCTTTGGGGTCTCCCGGTTATCGAATCCGAAGCGGTCCCCGTCGGCACGGGCCTCGTGGGCGATTTTTCGACCTGCGTGCTCTGGGACCGCGAGGACATCAACCTCTCCGTGAGCGATTCGCACATGGACTTTTTCACGCGCAACCTGGTCGCGATTCTCGCGGAATGCCGGGCCGCGTTCGGCATCCTCAAGCCCAACGCGCTCGTGGAAATCGACCTCACGGCGTAACCTTCGCCGGCGAACCTGGGCCCGGACGCCGAGGCCCGTCCCCATCCCTCGAAACGGAGAAATTTCAGCTATGCCACCTATCAACGGAATGGGCGATCTGTGGGTCGAAGTCAAGACCGCCGACTTCACGATCGTTTCGCGCACCGACGTCGGCAAGGTCTTCACGAACCAGGGTGCGGCCGGCACCATCGTCGCGCAGCTTCCGGCCGCAACCGTTGGCCAGCGCTATTCGTTCGTGGTCAAGGCGGCCCAGGCGTTCCGCCTTGAACCGGCCGGCACGAACACGATCGCGCTTGCGTCCGGCGTGCAGCAGGCCGCCGGCAAATACATTTGGGCCGACGCCATCGGCGAGCGCATCGACCTCGAATGCGTGAAGGACGGCGAATGGGACACCGCCCGGGCCGTCGGCACGTGGGGCGTGGAGGCCTAAATGGAGGGCGTCGCCATCGGCCGAATCGTCCACTACTTTCACCCGCGCTATACCCGCCCGCGGGCCGCGATCATCGTCGAAGATTGGGGAGATGGCGGCGGCGACGCCGGCCGCGTCAACCTTCGCGTATTCCTCGACGGGACGAACGACTCGCTCGAGAACAACCACGCGACCTCCTGGGAAACGTCGGTCGTTCACAAATCCGCCGCGGCCGAACAGCACGCGGCGCACTACTGGGATTGGCCGGCGCGCGCGTGAAATGTCCGCTCTGCGGCTCTAGCGGCGCCGCCTGCGGCGGACATTGGGCCGGCAAACCCGTCGATATCATCTCCGGAGGAAACGACAAAATGGCACTGACGAAGAACCTGGTCCGCGTCGATATCATCGGCGATGGGACCTTCGTGAAAATGAACCTCGACGAACAGGCGAAGTTTTACGAGCAACGCCCGGACCTGACCCCGGACAAGATCGCGGCCCGCAACGCGAAGTCCGAAGCGGACCGCAAGGTCGCCGACGCGGCGATCGCGCAGTCCCGGGTCGAAGCGGCCCGCGCCGAGCTCGCGGCCCTTGAACTTGCGGCCCAGGCGGCCCAGGCGGCCGCTGGCAACGTCGCGCCGGCGCCGAAGGCACAGAAGGGCACAAACGCCGCCGCCGGCGCTTCCGGGCCCGCTGGTGACGCCTCAACCCCCGTCACGCCGCCGGCCGCGCCGGTCAACCCGCGTGACGCCAACGTAAACCCGTAGTAGGGTCCGCTCGCGGCCCTGACTTCATCCCCGCTTCCACAGCAGGAAACCGCACACACAAAGACGCCCGGGACTCGACGCCCGGGCGTTTTTGCGTGATCTCGAGATCGTCGCGTTTCTACCAGTAGGTCGCGCCGACCGCTATGCCGGCGGCCGCGAACGCGGCGCACCAGCCCAGGACCTCGACGTTCGACCAGTCCCGGCCGGCGAGCTCCACCAGGCGCCGGCCGCCGGCCGGCCATTTCGTCGCCGGCGGCGTGGCGGCCGGCGGTTCGGGTTTCGTGACCGTCCATCGGCCGGCGCCCGTAAACCAGTGCGGCGACGTGTAGGCGATATCGTGGCGTTCGTCCACAATCGGCGCCGGCGCCGGCGGACGGTGTATCTCCGCGCCGCGCACGTCGACCAACTTCCCGTCCAGCGTTACGAACACCGTTGATCCTGGGCGTCCGGGCAATCCCTCGAGGCGCCGTGACAATTCGCCGGCGACCTGGCCGATGGCGCCGGACATGCCCATGAAAAGGGACCGGGCGCCTATCTCGCTGCGTAGCGCCGGCGCGAGCTCATAGACACCGCGCAGTACGTGGTCGGCGCCATAGACGACGGCGTCGGCGTGCACCAGGCGATCGAGGAGATCTCCGAGTTCGGGCCCGTGACTTTCGGAGCGGCCGGCATCGAGGCGAATTTCCACGCCGCGAATCAGTGAGCGCACCGGGACCGGCGCCGGCGCGGCGACGCCGTCCTGCAGCAGAAGCCCGATTATCGCGATGATCGCCTGGTGGCGTTCGTACGGTGTCAAAGTAGTTCCCCCTGTTCCGGCCGGATGGGTTCGAAGGCGTCCGGCGCGACCTTGTTTGCCTGGGCCTGCAGGCCGCAGCACTCGCATTTCACGGTGCGCACCCATAGGCCGTCCAGCTTGTTGACGATCGTGAACTCGGTCCCTGCCGGGATCAGAAACGCCCGGGTTTGAATCTCCCGGACGCTTCGAAGTTTCACCGTCTGCATGGTCGCGAGGACCGTTCGGCGATACCAGGCCCAATCCAACGGGTCCGCCATCGTCCTAGTCCTCGATCAGCGTGGCGAAGTAGTAATCGCCGGCGGACACGTCCGCGTTCATGACCTGAACGTTCGGCCGGTCCGGTTCGTCGGCGGACCGCCAGATCAGGTCGTGGCCGGCGTCGCGGGCCGCGAGGCCCATGACCACGGCGAAGTCGTCCGACTTCCCAACGGGCCGTATCACGCCCTTTTTCAGATTCACATGGTTCAGCTTCCAACACATCGGGTTAATCCTCGTCTGCGGCCGGCCGGCCGCGCCTACCTGGTTCCTGCAGCGCCGCAACATCGGCGCGTGTGTAGATCGTCGTCCTGGCGTCGAACCGGGCCCCCACCTTGCGGCGAGAGGCCCGCGACTTCGCGGCCGCGACCGGGATACCGAGCGCATCGGCGAGATCGTCAAGGGTCAAGAGTTCGACCCCTTCGACTATCAGCATTACCCGAGCTCCCGGGTTTCGACCGGCGGCAATGGCGCGGTCCCATACGCCCATTTGTCGTCGCCGTCGTGCGGGCACCAGCCCCGGCCCAGGCGAAGCTCGCCGGCGACGTCCGTGCGGTACTCCGCGAGAAATGCCGGCGTGAGCACTTCGGCGGCCGATAGCTGGCCGGCGGCGTAGCGCTCGGACCGGAGCATGAACGCGACCGCTTCGACCTCCTGCGGGTCCGCGATGAGGCCCTGCCACCAGTCATCGCCGAGATACTCCGCGATGTTGCTCACCAGGCGCCGGCGTTCGTCGTCCGTGATCGTGGCAATGTAGGCGTCCTCGGCGGCGTTAACCGCGGCGACCCATTCGTCGGCCGTCATCTTCGCGCGGTCGAACTGCAGGTCGTTCGTAAACAGGGAGTCTCGTGTGTCCCATTCGTGGTCGATGCCGGCGTACCCGCACCCGTAGGCGTCTGTGCAGTACATCTATGCCTCCTCGTGGCCGGCGAGCGCGGCGACCTGCAGGCAGGCGTCGCAATCGACCATATCGACGAAGCGCGCCAACTGGCGCGGCCGGCGTGCGTTGCATCGCGCGATCGCGGCGTAACCCGGCGTGGACATGTGGACGGTTTCAGCTTTCAAGGGTTCCTCGGTGCGGGACGTTTCCCGTGAAACAATAATAGCACCGCTAGCGGTGCAAGTGCAATGCTAGCGGTGCTATTTATAGGGCTGCGGCCGCTCGGACTACGGCGCCGTTTCGTCCGGGTCGCCGAAGGGAACCGCGAACCCGCTCATCCCCTGGGCGTTATCGAACCCTGGCAAGGGCGCCGCCGGGCCGTCCGTGAGCTCGCGCGTCATCCTGGCGGCGTGCTCGGCGTTATTGTTCGCGGCGTTCATCGCTAGTGAGTCCTGGGCCCAATCGATCGCGCAGTCCCGGGCGATCGTGAGCGCGAGGCCCTTCCCTTCCCATCGGTCCGCCGGCAACGCGAACCATTCCGGGGTCGAGTTCCACGCGACCGCGTAGCGCCGGCCTGGGAAGTCGATCAGCATTTCGGCCGGCGAAGATTCCAACTGTTCGGCGACCAGGCGGACGTCCGGCGCATTGCGAAACCCGCGCTCGTCCGTGCCGGTGTCGATGATCTCGAATTTCGGGACCGCGTCTGGCCGGCCGACGAACACGTCGAACCGGAGGCCGCCTGGCGCCGGGAAGGTGACCGATTGTGTGTAGCGTAGCTGCAGGCCCAGGAACCGGCCGGCGCCGGCGAGCTCGCGGTACATGGTGCCATCGCGGCCGCGCCGCGGAATGGGGACGATGGCGCTTGCGAGTAGGGAACGCCCTTCGTAGTGGACGACGACCCGGCGATAGGGATCAGGGGAGATAGTCACGGTGTCCTCGGTGCGCCGGATAACCCGCCGGCCCGGGACTGGTGGGCGTTTAGGAACGGACGGCGTAGCTGCCAGCGCGGTCGCCGGCGTAGGTGCCATGCACCGGCCGGAATTTATGGCCGGTAATTTCACGCTGGTCGATGACCCGCGTGCAGGCCGGCGCGGCGGCGGTGTTCCCGCAAAACATGCAGTAGGTTTCGTAGACGATGGCGGCGGCGGTGTTTGTTTCCATGAATGAATAATAGCACCGCTAGCGGTGCATGTGAAGCGCTAGCGGTGCTATATCCGAAGGTTTGCCGAAACTGATATGCGGGTTAGAAGCCCCGTCGGCCGCCGCGGAGGCCCGGCGGCCGTATGCCGATCTGGGCCTCAAACACGCGTTCAAACGTCGGCTCCTTCGCGAATCCCAGGCGCGCATCGCGGTCCTTCCAAACGCGCCAAATCCGCCGGCGTTCGGAATTCGTGAACTCTACGGCACGCTCGAGCACGGCGACCACGCGGAACGATCGGGACTGGTAGGACGCGTAAAGGTCCATGCGCTCGCTCACGGACTCAACCGGGTCGTCCGTCGGTTCGACGCGATACAGCCAACCGCGCACGTACTTTGACGCGTAGAACTTCGAATAGAGGCGAACCTCGGACGCGAACACGCGGTCGGGCCGGTGTGAATCTTCGCGGCCGCTCGCGCACCAGGCGCACCCGTCTACGCGATGCGTGGGCGCCGGCAGAATCAGGTCGCCGGGCCTGAACCCGGGCGCGCCACCGTGATAGAGGACCGCCGGCACATCGGCCGGCGCGAGCTCGTGAGTTTCGAACACTTCCGGGTGAAAGCGGGACGGGTCGAACGCGGGCGTATCGTTGCCTTGCATTTAGTCCTCCAGCACCCAAGCCGGGCGTCCGACGCCGGCGACATCGACCAGGCGGCGCCATTCGCCGGCGAAGTAGACGTCGTGTTCGCCGGGCCCCCATTCGACCACGACCAGGCCCCGATCCGAGACGATGACGCGGCCCGTGGTTTCGCCGTAGGTGACCAAAGCGCCGAACAGGGGATAGTCGGCCGGCCTGGCGTCCCTGGCGGCGTCCCTGGCCACCTGTACGCGGTCCGCGAGCAACCCGCGGGCCGCGCGCGCCATCGCGGTCGACGCCGGCACGACTGGCGGTTTTTCGACCGTCTCGCAGCCGTGTCCGGGATACTCCGGGCCCGGCGCTTCGAACCAGGCGCCACACAGTGAGCAATGCCAGTTTTCGACGGCCGGTAGAATCACGGCCGGCAAATCCTCGACGCCGACCACCGTGGCGACCCCTATCGGGCCGTCCGGGACCTTCCCAACGCCGATATCGCCGGGTTTGCGCTCGCGGACTTCGCGCACGCGCCGGACCGCTTCGGCGCCGCCGCACGCGACAAACTGGTCGCTGTATATCGGCGACTTACACACCGAGACGATGGTGATCGGGCCCAGGCCCGTCGGCGCGTTCCGCACCGCATCGCCGGCCGTGAGCTCCGGGTTTCCGCGTGGCCATAGCCATTCGCCGCGGCCCGGGTCGCTGTAGGCGCGGTACATCGTGGGCCCGTTGCATTCGTGGTCAGTCATGTTAGGTTTCCTCGCCGGGATATTCCCCGTGCACCCATAATAGCATCGCTAGCGTTGCTAGTGGAACGCTAGCGCGCCGTTTCCGCGCAATTGATATGCGGTGTCGTGGTGCTATTCTTCGGCGCATGACGTACATCCCACCTACCCACGAAACCAACCTGATCACGACGTCCCTGGCACCAGGGGAGGAACTTCTCGCGCCTCGCATCCTGGCGGCGTTCGCCGAGCTCCGCAGCGTCGCCAAAGTCCCGCAGGAGGAATGCCGCGCCGCGCCCGATGTGGTCGAACGCCTGTACGAGCTCTTTGGCGACCCCCGGCGCTACGCCTTCGGCGACGCGCCCTTCACGGCGCCGCCGCGTTTCTGGGGAATCCCGATCGTGACCGACCCGGCCCTGGCGCCGGGTTCGTTCCGCTTCGAGGAACCCATGCCGGCACTGTTCGTCCAGGCCCAGGACGCCGACCTGGCGGCGTCGATTCTGCGCAGCGCCGCTCGGCTCCGGCGCTTCGGCGGCCGCCCGATGAGTAGCAGCTCGTCTGAACCCACCAAAAACTACGTAGAACCCGACGCCGGCGACGCCGAATGACGGCCGAACTCGAATACGCCGGCACCGGGCGCGTATTGCGCGGCACCGCGGCCGACCTGCAGGTTACGTGCACGCTGGACGGCGCCCTGACGACGCCTACCGGCACGCTTACGTATTCCGTGGCCGACCGCTTTTCTGGCGACGTGATCGCCTCTGGCACGCCGTCCACACCCTCGAAGGGCGTGCTCTCGGCGGCGCTCACTCCCACGCAAACCGCGCTCGTCCGCCAGTGTGTCGTCACCTGGGCCGGCCTGGTATTCGACGGCGGCGCGCCGCTCGAATTCACGACGCCGGCGGAAATCGTCGGCCAATGGCTTTTCACGCTGCGCGAGGCCCGCGAATTCGCTTCCCAGGGAAAAAAGGTCTTCGCCGACCTATCGGTCTACACCGACGCCGAGATCCTGGCCGGCCGCGACCGCGTAACGGCCGCGTTCGAGTCGATTCTGAATTTCCCCGTGGGCCTGCAGTACCGCGAACACGTGGTCGACGGCGACGCGGACCAGCCCCTATGGCTCGATGCCGGGCACGTCGGCGCCATCCGGCACGTGACCGCGTTCAATCAGGGGTATTCGTGGGTCGCGTTCGACGAAACGGCGCTCGGCAAGCTGGTGGCAAGCCCAGGCGGCAAGATTTACAGCCCCTACGCCTGGCCGTTCTATGCCGGCAACCGCAACGTGAGAATCGGCGTGGAACAGGGTATCGACCCTATCCCGGCGGACTTGCGCGGCGCCGCGCTCATCGCGCTCCACGACACGACCACGCAAAACGACTTCGGCCGCCGGGCGATGTCCGTGGCCAACCAGCTTGGCAATATCACCCTGTCGACGGCGAACCGGAATCCGAACAGCCCGACCGGCATACCCGACGTCGACGCCGTCCTGGTCCGCTACCGTCGCGTGAAAGTGGCCATATCGTGACCTGGCAAAACCGCATTATCGACGCCGGCGAAGTCGCGCCCGGCGAGCTCGCGGCGAACCCGAAAAACTGGCGCGTGCACCCGGAGGCCCAGGCGGCCGCCCTGGGCGATATGCTCGACACCGTTGGATGGGTGACCGGCGTTATCGTGAACCGGCGAACGGGCCTGATCGTCGATGGCCATCTGCGCGTGTCTATGGCGCTGCAGCGCGGCGAGGCCACGATTCCCGTGCAATACGTGGACCTGGCGCCGGCGGAAGAGGACATCGTGCTCGCCGCGATCGACCCGATTTCGATGCTCGCCGGCCGCAATCAGCAAACGCTTTCCGAGCTCGTCAACGGCCTCACGCTCGCGCCCGGGCCCCTCGAATCGATGCTCGACCGCCTGGTAGGCGAAAAGGCGAAACCAGGGAAAACCGACGCCGACGCCCTGCCGTCCGGCATCCCGCCGCGCACCGCACCCGGCGATCTGTGGGTCCTGGGCCCGCACCGCGTCCTCTGCGGCGATTCCACGAAGGTCGCCGACGTAAAACGCCTGTTCGGCGGAACGCAACCGGCCGTCATGCTCACCGACCCGCCTTACTGCAGTGGGGGATTTCAGGAGGCCGGCAAACGCGCCGGCAGTGTCGGCACCCGTGGCGACATCATGGTCGCGAACGACACCCTCAGCACCCGCGGTTACCTGGCGCTTATGAAGGGCGTCATCGGCGCCGCCGGCGTCGACGCCGTCTACGTGTTCACGGACTGGCGCATGGTCAAACGCTGGGAAGAGTACGCCGGCGAAGAGGCCGTCAAGGCGCCCGCGGCCGCGGCCGCACCCTCGCGCATGCGCGTTCGCAAGGTCTCCAGCGTATGAGCTCGCGCCGGGCCGTCCCGGACCTGCCTGTAGCGGTGCTCGAGCAAGTAACCGACGCCGTCCTGAGGCCCTACGCGCCGGCGTCCCGCACCCATGCGGAAAACGCCTGGGCCGCCTTTTGGCGCTCGAAAGCTGCGGCCCATGTGGACGCCGACGCCGATTTAGACGGCCTGCAGTGGTGGATTCAATGCGTCTACCGGCGCCACATGCTGGAGGCCCTGGTGCGAGCTCAACCCGTGGTCGCCGACAAAGCGGGCAACCCCATTGCGCACCCGCTCGAGAGCACCGTGGCAACCCTGACCCGCCAAATCGAAAGCGCCGCCGACGCCTATCTCATGACCCCCGGCGCACGCGCACGCCATAGCGCCGAGCGCGCAGCCGAGGACGAAATGCGCGAACTCGAGTCCTCGGCGAGACCCCCCCGTGCTCGCCGTTCGCTATCATCCCCCCCATGACCGCAACCCCCATGCTCGTCCCCCCGGACCCGACACCCTGGGTCATAGACGCCCTGTTCGACCACCTGGGCACCCATCCCGAGCTATCGTATGGGTCCGGCGTCGTGCTCAGCACCGCACCCATGGGCGAAGTACCCGAGCAACTCATGCTCGTTCGCCATCGTGCGCCGCAGAAGTGGGGCGCCCTTGGCTACTACCAGAAGGACATAGCGCTGGCTATGGACCTGGTGCTCATCTGCTACCAGGAAGGCGCCGGCGAACTGACCGCGCGTCGCGTCCGAGCTCGCGCCTATCAGCTTTACCATGCCGTCGAGGCCGTGCTGCGCTCGCCAAAAGGAATGGCAGTACTCGACATCGAAGGGCGCGCACTGGTCCACGTGGCCAGCATCGGCGACGCCGACTGCCTGCAGAATTCGCTCGGGACCAAACGCTGGTGCTCGCTTCGCTTCACCATTGATTGCGACATCGTGACCCGCTTCGACCTGGGCACGCCCGCTGTCGGCTAGGGGATGGGGGATCGAAAACTAGCGGTCAAAACGACCGCTTAGAGTGCACAGATCGGAAGAGCGGTTCAGCAGGAATG